>Ga0307966_1002208_pt1 | contig 14838 bp, 7 predicted proteins | sample OrgLakmetagen646_FD_203141 | JGI IMG/M metagenome (GOLD analysis project Ga0307966, IMG submission 203141) | Saline water microbial communities from Organic Lake, Antarctica - #646 | ecosystem: Environmental > Aquatic > Non-marine Saline and Alkaline > Saline | place: Antarctica: Organic Lake... | reverse complement strand
ATACCAGACGTGGGCTCAGAATTTGAAATCATACGTTCTGAAAGAGGAATCAGCGGTGGCTTTTCATCTTACAATGGGGTAGTTGATCAGGTCAACCAGTTAAGCTACTATCCCCAGCTTCGGGATACATCCCTCTTTCTTGTCACCTATGAGGGTGTTCCCTCACTTACAGGTGATATTGAAGCAAACCCATCAGATGTTCAGGCCGGCGGCCAACAGATGATTACATTTTCCGGAAGTGGATTTCCACCGGATGTCTCCGTTGAGCTTAACTGCCTGGAATGCAGTGAACCGAACCTGTTTTCTTCGTTTGCAGGCCGTATCGGATCAGTCAGTCCTGATACCGCTGAAGTTTGGTTTGACTTGACGGACGGACGGATTTCCGGCTCCTATGAAGCCGTTTTTACTGATCCTCGCGGGGGATCAGCTCAGACCGAAATTTTCATCGAGCAGGCTCCGCTGGCATTCTCTGTCAATATTCTTAAAGAAAGCACCCAGGGTGATGATAACACCGGTCTTTTTGTCATCCGATCGAACAGAACTCCAAATGAAAATATCGACCTTACCTACACGTCATATGGATCGGCACAACAGTACGTCCACTACACCACGGACCTTCTTGGCGGGACGATACAATTTCCGGCAGGCGCCGACTCGATTGTCGTTTCCATTTTGCCTCTGTCTTTTGAGGGGAGTTCAAGAAGCGTAGGGTTACAAATCGAATCTGTTAATCAAGAGATATCAGTGGCTAAACTTTTTGCATCGATGACCATAAACCCCAGTACGGGGGAAACGCCTTTGAGGGTCCTCAACTATACGCCTGACCGCGGTGGCAATGTTGGTGTCGTAACTATAACAGTTACCGGAGTTGGCTTTACAGAAGCATCCTCAATTACGTTATCCAGTGGTTTATCAGCTCAGAACATAAGCGTAAATGAAACCGGTACTAAAATGACAGGATTTCTCGACCTTATTGGCCAAACCGCAGGGCTGCAGGATATGACTGTGTCAAACGGCTCTGAGGAAGTCACACGTAACTCCGCATTTAGAGTTGAAACAGGAATCTATCCTGAGGTTTATGTTCAGGTGTTTGCGCCTGTTCGGGTTCCGAGAATCCGGGATAGAACATATACCATTATTCTGCAAAATCAGGGCAATGTGGATGTGAGAGGGTATGCCGCGATTGGTGGACTGCCTGCCGATGCCGAATGGTCGATCGATGATTCCGAATTTGGAATTAATGACGATGCAGGATTTGAATGGAAAGATGTGGCTCCTGTTACCCAAAAAGGGGAAACAATTCAGATATCGTTTCCTTACATCAATCTTGCCGCCGGCGAAACCCGCAAGATAAATATCACAACATCTGTACCAACAGCACAGACTATGCAGCTTGTAGCGGCATGGTTTTACAACTAATTCAACTTTTAAACTTTAGCAGCGATCGTCAGTCAATGACAAATTCTGCCTTGTCTAATAGCCACAAACTTTTCTAAAAATTTAAGAAATAAGTCATGAAAAATTTAATCACCTTACTAGGCATTTATTTTTTTATTCTCACCATTCCCAGCCTTGCTCAAACTGTTGCTATCGATTCTCGAACCGGGCAACGGGTGGTGGTGGAATCTTCACTGTTAGGCGGTACCAAAGTAACCCCATTTGATGAATACTATGGTGAACATTCTGAAGTGATGAACAATGTTTCGTCGATCGCAGAGCAAAATGCCCCAAACGACAGCTTTGATTTTGAACTAAAAAAGATATGGGGAGCGAGCACAAACTCCTGTTCTGATGCCTCCAATAATCTCATCGACGGTGTAAAAGCATCACCGGAATTCCCGGACGGTTATAAAATTAAACAGATTGGAACACTTGGAAGCATTACAAATTTTGAAAACACACTCGCTAACGTGGGTACTGAGAGCAAATCTATAATCAACTGGTGGACAAAAGGGACATTAGACTTTCAAGATTTCGACATTCTCGATCCCCCTTCTTATCATCACAGTCTTTCTGTAGTAGAAACTCCTGATGGAGAGTATTTTACAATCGACAACTGGATGGGCGGAATTAAAACTAAAAAGGTTTACCCGATAGATGCTGATGGTATTTTCTTCTCCTCGAACCCGAACGAAACTAACACACAAAACGCCGAGTTTCGGATGCAGAAAACGGATCGTGGACTCTGCGCTTATGAAGAAGATTGTGAAGATCCCTTAGCCGCTACAGAACCTGAAGAGGAAACATCCCCTTTGCCACCAACAAGTGAGCCAATAGAAGTTGAAGTTCTCACGTCTGCCGATCCAAACGACAAACTGGGCCTTCGGGGTGTTGGGAATGACCGCTTCATCAAACCGGGGCGTTTGATGGAATACCTGATCCGGTTCGAAAATATGCCCGATGCCAGTGCTCCTGCTCAGGAAGTTTTAATCCGGGATACGCTGGATACCCAATCGTATGACCTCTCCACCTTTGAGCTTGGCGACATCACGTTTAGCGATGAAACAGTAGATGTACCGGAGGGCTTACAGCAGTTCAGTACGCGCGTGCCTGTTCTCGACGACCAGTTTGAGCTATTGATTACCGCTGTCCTCGTTCCTGAAACGGGTATCGTTACCTGGAAATTCACCACCATTGATCCGGAGCTAAATGACCTTCCGTTTGATCCGCTTGACGGCTTTCTTCCTCCAAACCAAACTGCGCCTGAAGGCGAGGGAAGCGTGGCTTTTAACGTGAAAGCATTTGAAGAACTCTCTGACGGACACGCTATCCGCAATGAAGCCCGCATCATCTTTGACCTGAACGAACCGATCGATACACCGGTCTGGAGCAATTTGATTGATATTACTGCTCCATCAAGCCAGGTTGAACAGTTCACCACATCGCAGGGGTCCCGCGCCTTCGACATCTCCTGGAGCGGTTCAGACGGCGGGGCTGGTATCTCCACATATGATGTATACCTTGCTGTTAACGATGGCCCCTTTCTTCTTTGGCAAAAATCCACACCGGCTAATGAGGGCCGGTTTGTGGGGCACCCGGATTCAACGTACTCCTTCTTCTCTGTTGCTCACGATGCCGTTGGCAATTCAGAACCGATTAAAACAGAAGCTGACGCATCAACAACCATCACGGTCTCAACCGAAGATGGTGTGGCTGATATGCCCATTCAGTTCGAGCTCTTTCAAAACTACCCTAACCCGTTCAACCCGTCAACAACCATTAACTTTGCTCTGCCCGAGCAATCGGACGTTACGATCCGGATTTATGACGTGACGGGCCGCCGAATTGCTACGCTGCTTAACGAAAACAGACCGGCCGGGTATCATAATATTGTATGGGATGCGGGTAGTGTCGCCAGTGGTACTTATTTTTATCGAATCAAAGCCGGAGAGTTCTCTACTGTTAAAACGCTGACGCTCGTTAAGTGATCAGGGAGCATAATTAAGTCTTTTTGAACAAATGTCAGCTTAATAAAAACAGACAGAATACAAGTATAGAGGAGCGGTTTATGGGAGTTGATTTGATTCGACGGGCTTGTTTTTAAATCAACTATTATTAATATATGATCTTTTAGAGGTTCTGAACAAACTAATTTCTGAACCACATGTAAACATATAAGTAACAACAGCTGATATATAAATTAAATAAGCTATTATGCCTATAAAAGAAGCTTATATTTGAGATTCTCTCTTCCTGATTTACACGTAATGTGTAATATCAGACTTGTTGTGTGCGCTATTGACTAATTTTCGTTGAATCGATAAAAAAGGATTTATCTCTTTTATCAAAAGTCCAAGGATTCAAAGGTAGGCATTCACCAGTATTTCAATCTCTTACTGAGTGAGTGGCCCTCACGTTTCTGTATAACTCTTGCTGATCGCTTTCTTCTCAATTTCAATCTGCGCGATAGCCTTTATCCGCTTCAGAGGCAGATACATTCGCATCACGGCTTATAACTCTGCAAAATCTTCAGGTAGTTGGCGCGCTCAAATGCGGCCGGTTCAGCTACAGAAGCAGAACTCATTGCACCTTTCATCTGCTGAACCGATTCATAGCCTTCCTCTTCCATCCAGTGCTCCATATCTCTCAGCATCGTACTCAGTGAACCGATCCCTTTTTGCAGAAGCATAGATGTCATCATCACCACATCAGCACCTGTAAGGATCATTTTAATAGCGTCTTCGGCAGAGTGCACTCCCGTTGTGGCGGCCAGACTGCAGCTCAGATGCGGCCTGAGAATGGCAATCCAGCGCATTGGGAGCCGCTTTTCATACGGCGTGCTCAACTCAAGGCCGGGCGTTACCTCCAGCGTTTCAAGATCGATATCGGGCTGATAAAACCGGTTGAAAAGAACCAGCCCGTCAGCACCGGCACTCTCCATTTTAATAGCCATATTTGCAAACGCGCTAAAATAGGGACTCAGTTTTACGGCTACCGGAATGCTCACAGACTCTTTCACGCTGCGAATATTATCCAGGTACATGTTCTCCACCTCAGCTGAATCCATTTCAGGATCAGCGGCAATGTAGTAGATATTAAGCTCGAGGGCATCTGCCCCGGCCTCCTCCATTTTGAAAGCGTAGGACATCCATCCGCCCTTCGAGACCCCATTGAGGCTTGCTATCACGGGTATATCCACTGTCTCCTTCAGCTTCCGGATGTGGTCAAGGTAGTCATCCGCTTCCAGGTTGTGGTATTGCTCCTGCTCGGGAAAATAGCTCAGCGCCTCCGCATAGCTCTCACCCGTGCTGGTTAGAAAATGATCGAGCGCACGATTTTCCCGGTTAATCTGCTCCTCAAAAAGTGAATAGAGCACAACTGCCGCAGCCCCATTATCCTCCATCTGCCTTACGTTGGCAACCTCCGCCGACAGTGGCGACGCGGACGGCACGAGTGGATTCTTCAGTTTTAGTCCCAGGTATTCAGTTTCCAGGTTCATACATTTTCTCCATCTGTTCGTAAAGGTGCCATCGTTGTGTTACTTCTTCCTGAGCTTTTTTCATGAGCTCCCTTGCGGTTTTTGGGTTTGATTTCTTCAACACCAGATATCGCAATTCGTTATAAGCATACTTCTCAAAGGCAATCTTCGGCGGTTTGGAATCAAGCAGGAATGGATTTTCGCCCTTGCTGACCAGTGAGGGATTAAACCTGAACAACGGCCAGTATCCCGATTCTACCGCCATTTTCTGCTGACTGAGGCCGTATTTCATATTATATCCGTGGGCAATACAGTGGCTGTACGCAATAATAACCGATGGTCCGGGAAATCTTTCGGCCTCAATAATGGCCCGAAGCGCCTGGGTATCGTCAGCGCCAAGAGCTATGCGGGCTACATAGGCATGACCGCTGCTAATCGCCATCATTCCCAGATCTTTTTTGGGTGACTCTTTACCGCCGGCAGCAAACTTAGCCACTGCACCCAGCGGAGTTGCTTTTGATCGCTGACCACCCGTGTTGGAATAAACCTCGGTATCCAGAATCAGAATATTCACATCTTTGCCGCTGGCAAGTACGTGATCGAGTCCGCCATAGCCAATATCATAAGCCCAGCCGTCACCGCCGATAATCCAGACGCTCTTCCGAACCAGGTAATCGGCAAGGCTCCCGAGCATTCGAGTGGAATCTCCATTGCTCTTTTCGAGATGTGTCTTCAATTCGTTTACCCTTCGCCGCTGTTCAAAAACACCGGCTTCCGTGGTTTGATCAGCATTTACAATGGCATCCGTCAACTCTCCGGAGAGTTTCCCGTTTTCGGCTTTCAGCAATCTGAGCGCCTGATCACGCTGGCGGTCGATTGTAATCCTGAAACCGAGACCAAACTCAGCATTATCTTCAAACAGGGAGTTTGACCAGGCCGGACCGAGGCCGTCACTATTTTTGCTCCATGGCGTAGTTGGCAAATTCCCCCCATAAATAGACGAGCAGCCCGTGGCGTTGGCTACAATCATACGATCACCAAAAAGCTGGGTCACCACTTTTATATAGGGTGTTTCACCACAACCGGAGCAAGCGCCTGAAAACTCAAAAAGCGGCTGCAGGTACTGTGATCCCTTCACCGAATCCGTTTTCAGCTCCAGTCTATTGTATTCAGGCAGGTTCATGAAGAAATCCCAGTTTGCCTTTTCTTCCTCTTTCAAAGGTTCAACCGGGCTCATATTCAGAGCCTTCAATCCCACCTGCTCTCTGTTTTTAGCCGGACATACCTCCACACAAAGCTCGCATCCGGTACAATCTTCCGGCGATACCTGGATCGATACTTTTGTGTTCTCAGGCCACTCCTTACCTCTGGAATCCATATACTTAAACGTGGCAGGAGCATTTTCAAGCAGGGATTCATCATACGCTTTCACTCGAATCACCGAGTGAGGACAGACTATCACGCATTTGCTGCACTGGATGCAAATGTCCGGATCGAGGACCGGAATGGTTTGAGTCAGATTTCGTTTTTCCCATTGCGATGTACCGCTGGGGAAGGTGCCATCCACCGGAAATACACTAACCGGCAGATCATCACCACGCCCCGAAATGATCTCGGCAATCACATCCTGTACATATTCCGGAGCCTTATCGGAAACCACCCGCTTTTGTTTTCTAAAACCTTCTGTTCCGCGGTTATACACGTTTGCGTACTCTTTAACATCTACCTCCGTCAAGCTCTCGAGTGTATTATCCACCGCCCTGATGTTGGCTTCAGTAATGTCCCTGCCTTTGCGACCGTAGGTTTTTTTGATGGCCTCCTTGATATACCCAATCGCTTTTTTACTCTCAATGATATCTGTCACGGCAAAAAAACAGACCTGCATCACCGTATTGATCCGGTCAGCCAGCCCCGACTCTTTCGCCACTTTATAAGCATCAATCATGTAGAATTGAAGCTGTTTCTCAACAATCTGCTTCTGAACCTCTGCGGGAACAAAATCCCAGACCTTCTCTTTGCTCCAGGGCGCATTCAGAAGAAGCGTACCTCCCTGTCTGATATTCGTCAGAAATCCCGGCTTTTCTAAAAACCCGGGCTGATGGCACCCGATGAAATCCGCCTCTTCGATCAGATACGACGAACGGATCGGCTCTTCACCAAAGCGCAAGTGCGATGTGGTTGTGGCCCCGGCTTTCTTTGAATCATACACAAAATAACCCTGGACCTTGTAGTCGGTGTGGTCCCCTATTATTTTAATGGAGTTCTTGTTGGCGCTCACGGTTCCGTCGGAACCCAGTCCGTAGAAAAGCGCCTCAAATTTGTTCCCCTTCGGACGAACCGGTGTGCCGTTAAAGCTCAGACTCGTATGCGTTACATCATCGTATATTCCAATGGTAAAGTGATTTTTTGGCTCCGGCTTTTTCAACTCCATGAATACCGATCGTATCATGGAAGGCGTAAACTCTTTTGAAGAGAGTCCGTAGCGTCCGCCTGTGACTCTTGGTTTTATATCAAACCTCTTTTTCTGGCCGGCGAGCTGTTCTTGCAGTGCGGTAACCATATCTACGTAGAGCGGCTCCCCAGCACTGCCCGGTTCTTTAGTGCGGTCGAGAACGGCTATCGATTTTACGCTGGCGGGCAGAGCCTGAACCAGCGCTTCTGCATCAAACGGCCGGTAGAGCCTCACTTTAATTACCCCGGTTTTGTTTCCCTCGTCATTAAGAACGTCTACCGTTTCATGCACGGTTTCAGCACCCGAGCCCATGAGTACCACCACTTGTTCTGCGTCCTCAGCTCCATGATAGTCAAACAGACGATATTGCCGGCCCGTCAGTTTAGCAAACCGGTTCATGACATCCTGTACAATGCCGGGACACTTATCGTAGTAGGTGTTCACCGCTTCCTTCGATTGGAAAAAGACATCCGGGTTTTGTGCGGTTCCGCGGATAAATGGGTTATCGGGACTTAGCGCCCTCTCTCTGTGGGCAATCACACATTCATCGCTGATCATCTCCCGCATCATCTCTTCGGAAACGACTTCAATTTTCTGTATTTCGTGCGAGGTACGAAACCCATCAAAAAAATGAATAAACGGAATACGTGATTCAAGAGAAGCGGCCTGGGCAATCAATGCCATATCCATCGCTTCCTGAACGCTATTGGACGACAGCATGGCCACGCCTGTCATTCTTACCGCCATAACATCACTGTGATCGCCGAAAATTGAGAGCGCATGGGTTGCAATTGATCGAGCCGCAACGTGAAGTACAGCTGGATTCAGCTCGCCGGCTATTTTGAACAGATTGGGCATCATCAGCAAAAGGCCCTGAGATGCCGTAAACGTTGTGGTCAGAGCTCCTGACTGGAGTGCACCATGAACCGTGCCGGCTGCTCCGCCTTCACTCTGCATCTCAATAACGACCGGTACATCGCCCCAGATATTTGTTTTCCCGGCCATGCTCCATGCATCCGCCCATTCTCCCATTGGTGAGGCCGGTGTGATAGGGTAAATGGCAATAACTTCGTTAATGGCATGTGCCACGCGGGCAACCGCTTCGTTTGCATCCACTGTGATCGTTTGATCGGTCTTCATCATGGCTCCCTCTGTATGTTATTATGAGCTATTCGGCTGAAAAGATGCACTATTCCTGTAGTCGGTACGGTTAGCTGTATCCATCAGCTTTATCTAAATAAGACTAAATACGTATCACAGTTGACAGAGCAGACCTGACATTACTGTAAGGTTTTCACTTACGCGGGCTGTTTTCTAATTTAGTATTTATTTCACCTTCGCATGATGATCAATCTCACCCACGATATCTTCCACATGATGCTGATGAAAAACATTTACAATGAAGAGAAATGCAATAAGTGTGAAAAACGAAAACCAAAGACCATCACTAAATCCCGCCCATATTCCGATGATCCCCATAATAACTGCTCCTATTGCTCCAAAAAGAATATTTCCTTCTACAGACATACCCTCCTTCCCTACAATATGCCCCATAATTAAACCCACAAACAACCCCATTGAAATAAACCAATAAATGTGTACAGCTGTTAGAGTTTCCATCATTATTATCTCCATTTAATCATATGTATGCCATCTGTACCCTCTCTCTTCATTCAGCACAAATGTTATAATCTCTCTGAATTTTGTAAGAGACTCCCAAACATCTCTTCACACTCAAGATGGGAAATAATCCAACAGAAAAGTATCACTACAATTCGACACGTATCGTAATCTACAAGGAACTTCATATGTAGGTAAATTGACTACCCGGAGCCTTGATCAGCAGTTATTTACCTTCAAGTATTAAGAAAACTATTTTCGCCTGTTTAGAAACAGCTTAAAATTGGTTTATAAAATCCTGAGCTTCTTTTTGCGACAGGCTTAAATTGGAAATGAATGCTTGTAAAGCTGTATTAATTTCGTCGTTTTTCATTGGCTCTCGATTGTCTAAGTAGCCGTGTTCAACAAAATATTCTTCAATTCGATCAATTACACTATTATAATAGCCTTTTACTTCACTTTTTCTCAAAGCTTTTAGAAGCTTTTGTGGATTGTAATCAACTTTTCGCATCAAATCTGATACTTCGTCAACCCTTGTGGCATCCGAGTCTTCCAATACACTTCGGTCAATTGGCTTGGGTCGTCCCCGTCGGAAAAGCCGCAGATAGCGGTCCAAAAGATCTGTCATTGCCCGCATCTTTTGCACATCATCTTCAGTGAGTCCCTCAATTGTTCCACCGCTGCCGAGATAGTTTTCCAGTGCCCCCCAAAATTCTATGCCTCCTGAGATGCACTCATAGAGAATCTCAGGGTCGGAAACCAAGTACCAGAGATGCAGATGACTTGTGCTGTCTGAAATCCTGTTAAACGCAGGAATGTTTAGATGCTCGCCATACTGTGCGTGATCCATCAGTCCTGGCTCCGGAACATCGTGAATAAATTTTATGGATTCTCTCTTTGATCCTTTACTCAAAAGTTCAGGCCGCGATTCTCTCCCACCAAGATAAAACACTTTGTGATTTTTAATTCCCTTTCCGGATAGCTGCTCCTCCCACTTTGCCACTTCATTACTCTGCGCGGTAAAATAGAAGACTTGCCGCCCGTCACGGCTGATTTCAGTCAGTGCATCAATGATCGCCCCGGCACGGATGTCATCGCTGTTTGCCAGCAGTTCATCCGCAAGAATGGGTAGTTTGACAGACGTTTCCTGCGTTTCCACAAACGCCAGCCTGACCGCCATTAGCAGCTGAATACGCGTGCCGCTTGAGAGCTCATCCAGGCTTTTGCTGAAACCGTCCACCGTATCGAAGGCATAGAACTCCGGTTTTTCACGGCCAACTACTTTAAGATTATAACGCCCTTTCGTGATGCGATTGAACAGCCGGTCCGCCTCCTTGAATACCTTAGGCATGTTTTGTTGCTGTAACTCCTCTTTGAGCGTGTCTGCCAACAGCCGGCCGGTGATGCTTCGGAGATTCTCATCATATTGCACTCTGAGACGTTCTACTGCTTCATCCCGCTCTTTAAGAGCATCCTCAATATCATGCCCTTTCTTCACATCATCTACCTTTGTCTGAATCTGAGTGATCTGTTTTTTGATGTCATCGAGCTTAGCAGCGTTCTCTGATGCATCGCGAATCATCATCTCCAGCTGATCGGGTGTGAATTCCATCAGCACGTCTTTCTCTTTAGCATAAAAAGAATGAGACTGCAGTTCAGTGCGGTGTCTTTTGTGTTCCCGACGTGCCTGTTCAAGTTCCTTTTCTAGTTCATTATACTCTTCAAGCTGACCCAACATTTTCCGAAGCTCATCTTTATCGCCGGGGTCCAGTTTAAACGGTTCATAAATTGATTTCAGATCTTCTTTTCTCTTGTCAATTAATTCCCGCTGCGTGCCGAGTGCCGTTTCCTGACGGGTAACCTCTTCTTCAGCGTTACGACGACGCTCCTCCTGGCTCCTGAGATCTTTAGTGATGGAAACTGCCTCAGCTGCATCCGAAACCTTAGATTCCGTGTAAGGCGCTATAAGATTATTAATGCGCTGAATATATTCCTGAACCTGATGATTGTTCTCCGCTATTCCATCCGACACAGCCAGCCATTCAGCGTCTGCTTCTTTCCAGTTTTGTACGCTCTGTATGAACCACGCCAGCTGGCTGTACCCTTCCGGATTATCAAATGGCAGGTCGGGAATAGCTGACAACCTTGCCCGAAACTCATCGGCCTCAGATTCAATAGAATCAATCCTGCCCTGCAACTCTTTAAGCTCTCTGGATTTGTCCCTTAGTTTTTGACCGATTTCGGTCTGTCTGTGAGCTTCCCCCAGCTCCTTAATCAGCTCATTCAGTCTGTTTTTGACAGCATCCGGATCCCATGATTCGGGTAGTCTCAGACCGGTTGCTTCGAAGTCATGGATCCTGATGTCACTACTCTTGTCTGCCTGATTGTTTCGAAGCTGAGTCAAGCCATATATCGCAGATAGAAATATTATCACAAGTCCGGCCAGTCCGGCTTCAGGATAAAAATACCCGGCTACTCCCGTAATAATTGTCATTACCGTGATGGTTATAATAATCCAGGCAGGAAAGACCCCGGGTACCGGGACCGCTTTGAGCCAGTGACTCAGCTCCGCAATCCCGCTTTGCAGTGTTTCGGGATCGACCTGATCGTCCGTTTGGTCAGACGTCAGCGAATCTGTCTCTTTGATCAGTACCCGTTTCTCACTTGCCAGGCTGTGTGCTCTTTGCAAAAATTCATCCAGGCTATCGATATCATCCAGGTCCAGTAGCCGCAGCTTTTCCTCGGTTGCCGTCTCACCAATTCGATTCAGTGCCTGAGATCGTTTTTTATCGAATGATGCCTGTTTGGTTTTCAAATCGGCAATCGAATTTTCCAGCTCTTTCACTTTTTCTGACCGCTCATCGAGCTCGTGCAATACCAGGTCCGGCACACCTGATTCCGGGATGCTTAGGTTGTTTATTTCATTATTTTTTTCAGCGATTATGTGTTCCGCTTGCCGGATCTTCTCCTCCGCATCCGAAATGTCAGATTCGTATTCATCTATCCTCCCCAGCTCGTGTCCAGAAGCGTCATCCAGCTCAGATGGAAAACTGTCTTTTTGATCCTGAAGCTCTTTTATGGCCTGCTTCGATTTATTTTCATTGAGCGCAAGCCTGAAGAATTCAGCCCGGCGTTCAGACTCTTCAGCCTCTTCGAGCTGTATTTGAAGGTCTGAAAGCTTTTCTTCCTCCTCTTTAACAGATTGTTGCTTTTCCTGACTTTTACGGACAGCTTCCTCAGCCTCACCATAGTCCACACGTGCCTTCAATCGCTTACTCTTTATCCCTAATGAGTATTCAAGCTTTTCTGCAGCTTTTTCAGGATCATATCCTCCAGCTGACTCTTTGTGAATATGTCTAGCCAGATCTTCCCCATCGGTGGTGAGCAGATCATGCAGACCTAACATATAGCGGTTCTGATCCTCAGCCGCGGGTAGTCCGGTGATTTCATCAGGAACTCCATTTCTCTGAACCACAGTCTGGCCTGAGTTGACACGCAACGACCAGTCATCCCCGCTCAATTCTGCCTGACCGGTTAGTTTCAATCCGCGAGTGTCGTTCTGCCAGATGAGCTTTTGGATAGCCCGGGCAGTAGTACTTTTGCCCGATGCGTTAGGTCCGGCGATAATATTGATACCCTCCGAAAAGTCATCATACGGTTTCATTCCGGCCGAAAATCCCGGCATCTCTCTGATGACAAGTTCTTTAAGTCGCAGTGTTTTTTTAGCAGAATCACTCATAAATCAGTTCGTCTCTTTTTGTGCGAGCATTTCACTTAACAGCTGACGGCTTTCACGCAAAAGCAATTCTTTTGCGGCGTCGCTACTCTTTTCAATTTGCTGTCCGAAATTACTGAGCGGACTGTAAGTACCAGACTGGTTCGCAGATTCAATTTGTGATGTCATATTTTCCGTCAGTTTTTCGAGCAAATCTGATGATTTTCCGGACTCGATGTCCAGAATCAATTTAGCCAGCATACCCGGTGGTGTGGGCTGCTGTGCCAGCTCATTTAGATTGTCGACAACCGGCTCGGAAGAGTTGATCACTTTCCGGACACTAATCTTTGTTTCGGACTCAATCAGCTCAATTTCATCCGCATTCCGAACCCAATCATTCAGGTCGCTGAGATTTGAGTGGGTGCCTGTCAGTTCAATATCAAAAACAGTATGCAGTACGTTTTGAAACTGCCCCGGTTGTTCCTTCACAAAATCTCTCATCAGATGGCTTATCCGGGTTCTGACATCGGTCTGATTTTTCATATTCCTCACGTCCAGTTCCAGCTTTTCATACCGTACCGGTGACAGGTTGATAGATTTCCTGTTCACATTACCATTCTCAAGGGTGAGCAATACAGGCCCATGGACACCGGATTCTTTCGCGCTCATTGCCTGTGGGGAGCCCGGGTAAAAAACGTGTGGTGACCGCTCTTTAATCACGTCCGGTTTATGGATATGGCCGATGACCCACGCCTGAGGTCCATTATCCAAAGTAAAGCCTGACACTGAAAGCGGCGCATAGTTACTTTTCTGATCGTAGAGGTCACCGTGTAACAAACCCAATGCCGGAATATTTGGATTCAGTTTGAGCTTGCTGATCGAGAGATCTACAAGCGGATCATCGCTCACATACCGTTCTGGAAATGACCACCCCACAACCTGCAAAGGTCCGGACTGGGTATCAATTGATTGGGCTTCCCACTCACCCCCCTCACCGATTAAAAAAACGTGCTTGTACTGTTTGTTTTTGATGATGTCCGGCAGCACATCAAAATCGTGGTTACCTGACACCATTACAACCGGTATCCCGGCTTTGCCTAATTTTTCAAATCCTTCCTGAACTGGCCCGATCGCTTCGAAAAAACGGTTGTCGCGATCGACAAGATCACCGGCTATCAGAAATGCATCTATCTGTTCATCGATTGCATAGCTGACCATTCGTTTCCATGTCGTGGTCGTAGAAGCTGCAGAAAAATCTTTTGGCAAGCTTGATGATTGTTTCCCAAGGTGCAGATCAGCCGTGGCAAGTAATTTCATGGCGTCAGTTTGATATTAATTAATAATCACTTCCGCCAAGATAAATGTCATAGGTGACAATATCTGTCATCCCCCGGGGAAATATTGAATTCAGCGACCTTGCAAAGTGCGATCAGCGAGAGCGCCTGCAAAAGTCGCGACGGATTTGAACAATCCACGTCTCACTTTCAGCCCGCAACTAAATTTCCTCCCCTTAACCCTCAACTCTTCCAGCAGTTCCGAACAGCACAGAACAGTCTGGCAGGTTGATTTTTAAATGGCAGCAACTTCCTCTTTCAGGTTTTTTTCCAGTTCACCTACCGACTCAAAGAGCTGTTCAAACGACTCAATCTCGTAATACCGGGTCTGTATCTCAGAGGTGACAAAGTCGTTGTGCAGAATCTTTTCCACATTGTAAGGAATCACTTCAATATCGTCCTCGAATATATGCTTCGATTCACCGGACGATGATAAAATGCCGGCTCCGTAAATCTGGGTCTGGTCATCTTGAGACATCAGGCCAAACTCGATCGTAAACCAGTAAAGACGCTGAAGCTGTTTTTCGACTGTTTTATCGTGACCATACCTAACTCCCATCTCCCCGAATTTCTGGACAAAACTAGCGTATTCCGGATTCATTAATAGCGGTACATGCCCAAAAATGTCGTGAAACATATCCGGCTCTTCCAGGTAGTCGAGCTGCTTCATGGACCGCACCCAGGTTGATGAACAAAAAGTTTTCTCAGAGAGCAGCTTGAAGAATTGATCAACCGGAATGAGTCCCGGAACAACGGTAATAGACCATCCGTTTTCAGCCAGAAGTTTTTCGTTCAGCTC
>Ga0307966_1002207_pt1 | contig 14839 bp, 14 predicted proteins | sample OrgLakmetagen646_FD_203141 | JGI IMG/M metagenome (GOLD analysis project Ga0307966, IMG submission 203141) | Saline water microbial communities from Organic Lake, Antarctica - #646 | ecosystem: Environmental > Aquatic > Non-marine Saline and Alkaline > Saline | place: Antarctica: Organic Lake... | reverse complement strand
CTCTGTTAATCGAGGCAAAATCACCTCGACCAACAGCACACACCCAACATCACAAAACGCGAAACAAATCCCGGTTCAGCACAACACCGACCACAAGCGCCCCTATCGCGAAGCGATTTAGTGCTTGTCCGCAGTGCGGTCACTCAAGCTGAATGTCCTGAATGACCGCTCCGTTACAACGGGGTGCTATCGCGCACGCTTGTCCGTAACCGACCAAACTACCGACCCAATGGTCAGCAGAGCGCCGATGACCGGTTCGATATCAGAGGCTTCGACATATCCCTTGGCGACGAGAGCTGTGCCAGCGACGGTCAGAATTTGACGGATCAGCGCAAGGATTGCTGGTTTCAGCATCTTGTTCTCCTGTTCAGATTTCATTGGTGGTTGAGAGGAATTCGCCGGGCTTCATGGTCGGCAGGCGTTGTAGACGGGGCGGATAAGTTGCGGGCCAGCGCGCGCCGAGGAGGCGGGACTTAGCGATTCGCGCGATGGTGACGGCATCGGACTGGTTCCCGCCCAGCACGTAGAAATGCGTGTCGTCCTGACCGATGGCGAAACCCACATGGCCGCCAGACCCGCGTTCGAAGATCAGCACGGCACCAGTAATCGGCTGCACCGCTTGCCCAAACAGCAACCAATTGCGCGCCCAGTAGGGATTGGTGCCCAGCGCGCCAAGCAGCGGTTCATTGGGGAGCCCCATGCGGATGCAGGTTTCCACGAAATCCCCGCACCAAGGGTTCTTGGACGGATCGCCCAGGGACCGGCCATCCCGCTTCAGCCAATCCATCAGCCAGGATCGATCTCGGGCCTCATGGCGACCAAGCGCGGATTTTGCCTCGGTGATCCAGGGCAAAGGGCCCAGCGGGGCGACAGAGGCCGCGCGACCGTCGGCCACCAGCAACGCTTTCATCGCGCGTGCAGTGCGCAGGCCCCAGAGGCCGTCGATAGCGCCGGGAGAATTCCCGAGCTTTTCCAGCCCGCTTTGGATCAGGCGGAGGGGTTCGCGTGTATCGATGTTCATGGGGAGGCTCCTTTCGCCCGTCGCCGGGCATAAAACAACCCGCCTTGCGGGCGGGTCGGGTTAGGTCGGCATGATGGGTGGTGTGCTGGTCAGTCGGTGCGGCCGCGCTGGAAGGCTTCGAACATCAGATCACGCATCGCGTGGATGTCTGTCTCGATGCGTTCCAGCCGGTCAGCATCATCGTTGCGATCTTCGGCCCGCTGGCGGTCGACACGGTCGCGTTCCTGGCTGAGTTCGCGATCCAGGCGTGCGAGCATGGCATCGTTGGTGAAGGCTTTGCGCGTAACAGAGGCGAGAAGTGCGATGGTGCCGCCGATCAGTGCTGTGATGGCGACCGCGATCCCGTTGTCGCGCAGGGCCTCGGCGATCTCCTGCAGGAAGCTGGTTTTCTCAGTCATTAGGGTTCCTCTCAGAAGTCGGTTTCGACGTAGACGCCGGAGCAGTCGTAGGCGACGGCCGCGGCGGTCGCGCCGGTGTTCATGAAGTTGCGAGGGCTCAAGAGTTGGGTCGTCGCAGGCATGTCGGTGGTGATGGTGAATTCAACCGCTGCGCCGCTGACCTCCTCGACCACGCGGACACCGATGTCCGCACCGTTCGGGGCAGCGGCGACATAGAGAGACAAGACGTTGGTGGTGCTGGCCACTGGAACGCTCGCGCCCAAATCGGTCAGCGTTGGCGCGCCGGAGCCGTCATTATGCACCAGCTGCCAGTTTGTGTGGGTGCCGCGCTTGAAACCAATGCCGACGCAGTTCACCGCAGCACCCAGTCTCAGCGTGGTGGCCAGCGCAGCCGTTGAGCCATAGAGGCCAAAGAACCCCATGCCCGTCACTTGGAGCGTCGTCATAGACAGCCGGTTGACGTAGCTCCAACCGCCGAGTCCATCGGCATTGCCGCGCCAGCAGACCCAGCCCGCCGATCGCTCCTCGGCTACAGCGTCTGCCGTTGCCGCGCTGGTCACCCGCCAGCGTCGCATGCTTGTCGAGAGGTTGGTGGTCGCCAGTGTTGGCGTCGCCACCGTGCCCACAGCCGTGCGCGGCATCCCGTTGGTGTTGACCGTGGTGCCGGTGGATGGCGCCCATGTCGCGATGCGGTTCACCCCGAAATGCGGCTGCAGGGGAAAGAACCGCCCCGAGGGGCGTTGCACATCCAGCCATCCGGCTCCGGCGCGGTCGCGGGCATAGATGGCCAGTTTGCCAGCGGGTGGCGGGTCGGGCACCACATTTTGCCCCTGCATCAGCAGCGGCTCGGCCAGATCAACCCGGCCAGATGCGCGGTCGATCTTGATCGCCTCAAAGAAGGCCGTTCCATCCGGGCTGACCTTGAAGCTGAAATCATCGCTTCCCAGGAGCCCAATCAGCGCCCGCGTCGAGAACCCAGATTTGAAGGCGAAACTCGCATCATCCCCGGCAGTGTTCTTATTGAAGGTTGCCTCGATCCCATTCCCGGCGTCGTTGAACAGCATCGCAGGCGTGTTGATCGAAAACCGGTTGTAGCTGTCGGCCGTCGCCCACCCCAGTCCCAGCTGCTGGGCCGTGAGATTTGCCAGCGGCATTGCGACCTGCGTGACCGTATTGGCGAAGGTGACGGTCGGCGTGTTTATGATGGTGGTGCCACCGGCCCCTGCCGTGGCCGAGCCGATGTTGACGACGGTGTTCGATCCGCTGGCACCAACGGTGCCGAGGTTCAGGGTTTTAGTGACGCCGTTTCCGGTCGCCCCGGTGCCGATGCCATAGGTGGCCGTGCCTGTCGCGGTGCCAATCGTTGCGGCAGCGGCGGAGACAATCACGGTTCCCGATGCCGTCAGCGAGCCCGTGAACGTCTTATTGCCGGTGAAGGTCTGGGTGCCCGCAAGGATCGCCAATTCGCTGGTTGTGTTCGGCAGGGTGAAAGTCCGGGTTGTGCCGGTGCTGATTGCCGAAAGTTCAAACGCCGCGCGCTTGGTCGGGTCTGCATCGTCAGTGAGGATGAACGCCGTATCTGCCACGCCCGCGGCCAGCAGTGCGCCGATCAAAGACATCCACGATCCTGCGCTGAAGATCAGCGAGGATTGCGTTGCCTCATTCCACGCCAGCCAGCCGTCTTTTGGCGCATAGAACACCCATGCCCCATCCTGCCAGGCGGCGATCTGGGTCGCGCGCCCAGCCCAAAGGCCGGTCGGGGTCGGCCCGATGATCCAACGCTGGCCGTCGCCGGGTGCGCCCGGCGGCGCAGACAGGAGGGCGCTTCTGACGGAAATCTGCACCAGCACATCGAGAAAGCGCAGCCCCTCGTTTACGGTGACATGCTTTTGCGACTGGCTTGCTGCCAGATAGGGCAGCGCAAGGTTCGTGGATTGGCTCATGCCAATGCCTCCAAGGTTCAGGGGGAATGGATCAGACGTAGATTTCGGCGGCGGCACCGCGGCCCAGCGCGCCGATCTGATAGACACGGAAACGCAGGGTGCTGACCGGACCGCAGAAATCCGCCACCATCATCGCGGTGGTGTAGAGGAAAGCCGGGGTCGCGATGCCGGACACGGTCCGCACAACTGTCACGCCGTTCAGGATTTCCAAATCATAGGCCTCGGTGGTCTCGCCCAGAGGCACCTCGACCAACACCCAACTGTCGCCGCTTGAGGCTCGGGTACGCCGTAGCCACGTCAGAAGCAGATCGCCGCCGGGCTGTGGCACGCCGCGCAATTGCGCCGGGCTCAGTGGCCGCAGCCCGCGCCCCGATGGCGTGAAGGCCAGTTGCAGGTTCAACGGGTCGGCCGCCGCTGCTGTTGATGGCCCGATCCGCCAGTTGGCAGGCAGTCCGATGTCGCTTTCCGTGATGGCGATCGGCGTGACTGCGGTGTTCAGCGCGACGACCCGGGCCCCGGCCGGGGCAGGATTACCCATCGCTTCCTCTGTGCCGAACTGACCGCGCAGCAGATGGGTCAACCGCCAGCGCCCCAGGCTTTGCAGAGATGCCGTGCCGAACTGGACAATTTCCCAAACATCGGCGGCAGTCTCGATCGCCGGCGCATTGCCCGCGGCCAGCAGCGCCTCATCGTCGAGGCTGCTGAATGTGCCCGATGCCATATCGATCCAGAGCTCATTGCCACCGTCAAAACGCCAGACCGGGCCTGCGTAAAATTCAAACGCCAACGTGCCCAGCCGCGCAGGCTGGCCGACTGTGCCCAGTGCTGAGAACCCGTCATTCGAGGGGCTGCGCCAGATCAGGGCCGATCCATACCATGGAGTCGCGAACACCGCGGCATAGGGGCGGTGCGCCGGGATGTCGTCGGCAAGCTGCGGCAAGTTCATCAGAATGGCTGCTGGTGGGCCAAAGACGGTTGGAGCGATGAACGCTGGCGTGCGTTCTGGCCCGGGCGGCAGGTCATAGAGGGTCTGATCGGTGCGCCTCGCCTCGATCCGTCGCGCCCCGCCGTCGGTGATCCGCGTCAGCACGTACTCCGGGGTGCGCCCGTCATGTTCCAGGCGGATTACATCGGTTGGGTCCAGCGCCAGCCGCGAGGGTGGCAGGGCGAAGGCTGCATCTTCGCGGCCGACCCATTCCTCATGCAGCGCGCGGCGCGCCGCGCGATCTGCAAGGGCGGCGGGATAGACAATCGGGAACTGCTCGCTCCGCACACGCGCCGTATCCACTGTGATCCGCCGGGCTTCCACCGACAGTGCGCCATAGTCTTCGTCCGGCATCATCAGGCGCCATTTCAACGCGCGGGGCAGCTCAGTCTCCTGCGCACGGGTAAAACTGATGTCCTCGGCGTTGCGCTCTGTGATTACCAAGGTCTCGGCCGCAATCTGTGCCACGGCAGCACGGCCACGCGGCACAAAGCGCAATTGCCCTCCGGTCTCTACGACATCAAAGCCGTAGAACTGTGCCAGCGGGGCAATCGAGGCTCGGGCACTTTCGACGGCGGTGAGCGCATAGCCCGGCACGGTGGCCGCAAGCTGGCTGACATCGATCAGGTCGAGCGGCACGCCACCTGTCTGGCAAAGCTCGCGGACCAGTTCGGCCAGGCCACAGCCGCCGATCCGGCCAGTCAGCCAATGGCCAAGGCGGTAGTTTTCAATATCGGACCAGACGTCGGAGCGAACCGGAAAAGCAGGATAGGGTCGCGCATCCCACGTCCAGATCGCGATCTCTGCTGTGTCGATCATCCGGCCTGCGTAGAGCCCGGAGGGCGGGTTGTTCGCGGGGTGGTTCCAATAGGGATAGAGCGCCTCGATGTAGCGTCGCTGCACGAGGTCATCCTGATAGCCCCGCGAATTGTAGGGCAGGAAGGACTCGGAGGATTTCGGATCATAGAAGACGTTCGGCTGGTTAGTGCCGCGATCGACGGCAGGGGCTCCAGCTTCGGTGAAGCGGATGGCTTTGGATTGCGGTACCCAAGGAGTGGGCGATCCGCTCTCGACGCCGCCGGGTCGGTTGTGATGTTGGTTTGTCCACCAGCTGCGCAGATCCTTGGTCCGAAATACCCATAGCTTGCCGTAGGCGCCGTCCGTGATCGGCGTGCGGATCTGGGCGGTGCGATTGCCGTCCGAGGCATAGAACCAGTCAAACCCTTCGCCGCCCTCGATGTTCGATTGCAGATAGGGCAGATCATAGATCGCGGGCCATCCCGCCAAGGCGTCGAGGTGCTGATCGCCATCGCGCCAATCCGAGAGCGGCATATAGTTGTCGATGCCGACGAAATCGATGTTGGGATCGGCCCAGAGCGGGTCGAGGTGAAAGAACAGATCGCCGGAGCCATCTTGGGGCTGATGGCCGAAATATTCCGACCAGTCGGCCGCATAGCTGATCTTGGTGCCTGCGCCCAAAACCGACCGGCAGGCTGCGGCAAGGCTCTGCAATGCGGTGACAGCCAGATAGGTGCTGGCACCCGATCTGATCTGGGTGATGCCGCGCAGTTCGCTGCCGATCAGGAAAGCATCAACGCCACCGGCGGCCGCGCAGAGGTGCGCATAATGCAGCATCATTCGACGCAAGCCCCAGTCAGTCGGTGATCCGGTCCAAGACACCGTCGTCCCGGAGACCGCGTAATTGCCCGGCGTCGCCGCCCCAAAGAAAGCCAATACCTGTGTTGCCGCCGCCGTCTTGTCCACCGTGCCTGCAAACCCTGCGGCGGGCGAGCATGTGATCCGACCGCGCCAAGGGTATTTCGGCTGGCCGAGAGTTGCGGCATTGTTCGAATAGGGGGTCGGCAGCGTGTTGGCCTCAGAGACATCCATCAGCAGGAACGGATAAAACGTCACCCGAAACCCTCGGGCCTTCAGTTCCTGAATGGCCTGCACGATCGAGAAATCGCTCGGCGTGCCGCCATAGGCCGGGCCGCCGTTCACCTGCGAGACGACATAGGCGGCAGCGCGGGTCACGCCGTTCACCACCCAGACCTTCGGAGCCGTCACCTTGTTGGCGGTATCGACGCCCGGCCTGATCTGGCAATTGCCCGCGCGAAGATCGGTGCCAAACCAAGACACCACCAGCGAGACGGATTTGCAGTTTGGGGCCTTGGCTTCCAGCTGATCCAGTGAGGTCAGGAAATCGCACTGCCCACCGCTGGAATTCACGTTCTCGGGCAGGACAGCGCCATTAGCGATGTTGCGGGTGATTGGCTCGGTGGCATAGATGAACTCGCCGGAAGATGGAATCATGTTCACCGCCGTCATCAACTGCTCGGCGCTGTCGGGCTCCCCGGAGGGGCGGTAGGCCTCGAAGGATAGCTGCGGCATCCGGTTGCCGAAACTGGCAAGGGGCAGGTTTTCGAACACGATATAGGCGGTGCCGCGATAAGCCGGTGCCTGGCCTACGCCCATCATGGTCTCAATAAACGGATCTGGCATCTGGGTTTCGGTGCCCCGATGCAGCCGCCAGATCGCGCCCGGCACATCAAAAGCAGAGCCATCGGCCCAGATGCGGCCAATCCCGCCAATCGGTCCGGTGGCGAGGGCTACGGCAAAGCTCGCGAAATAGCTGTAGTTCTCGATCACAACGCCGCCACCGCCGCCTTTGCCGCTGCCGCTCTGGCGGGTCTCGGTATATTCTTCGCGGAAATCTGTGGCCCAGATCATATTGCCGCCCACCCGCATCCGGCCATAGATGCGCGGGATCACGGCGCCTTCCGTTGCACTCGTCACGCGCAATTCGTCCAGTCGTGCGCCTTCCTGCCGCTGATCGGGGGTGAAGGAGGCGATGATGCGGGAATCAATCGCCGAGCCGATCATTGAGCCAATGCCGCCGCCGATGGTCATGGCGGAAACGCCCAGCAACGTGCCGCCGAGACTTGCGCCAAGGGTCGAGCCGATGCCGCCCAGAACAATTGCTGCCATGTTGATCTAACCCGCTGCTGGATAAAGGAATGCGAAGGCCGCCCGGCGCGCCCAATGCGCACCCCACGGCTCTTCAATGACGCCCGCGCTCTCATAGGCGTGGATCAGACCGGTCTCGCTGCGGATGCCGCAGTGTTTGGCGGGGGCATTGCGCGCCATGCGAAACAGGATCAGCGCGCCGGGATCGGCTTCTGCGATCGGGATTTCCCGCAGGAAGCGCCGTGCGGCTGCGGCCAGAACCTCTTCCCCACCGGCCTCGCCCCAATCGCGCGTATAGGGCGGCGGGGTCACGGGCTCGGCCCCATGCAGATCGCGCCAGATGCCGCGGGCAAGACCGAGGCAATCACAACCCGCGCCCATCGCGCTGGCCTGATGCACATAGGGTGTGCCCAGCCAGATCCGCGCTGCCGCGATCACAACTTCAGGGGCGGCGGTCATAGTGGCTGTCCGGTATTGCCGCCACCCTGAGTGGGATAGCGCACGATGGTGTCGTCGCCCGGGATTGCCGGGAAGCCGCGAAAGTTCACACCATTGCCGAACTTGCTGCGGCAGGTCGCGAACTGCTTGTCGCAACCCGCCTGGATGAAGAACCCATCGCCCAAAGTGATCACCCGCACTGGCGCCTCGATCAGCGTGATCTGGGACGCCCCGGCTGCGATGGCATGAATTGAGACCTCGGCGCGCCGCCCCGCGTTGGCGCCGCTGGTCCATTCGACCCGGCCCAGCGCGAACCAGCTCGCAGCAAAGCCGCCCAGACCGGCGGTGGTGAAGGTCCTATCGCCCGCCACGGTGGCCACCGATCCGCTGCCCGAATAGCTGGCCGCGGCCAGATTGACCCCGCAACGCGCATCACCGAGTTCCGCATCGCAGTAATACTGATAGGTGCGCCCCACTGGCTGATTAAGAAAATGCGTGAGCGAGCGCACCTCGGCCACGAACACCTGCTTGCCGCGCCTGATCTGACCGAGATTGCCGCGCCGCATCAGCACCCGCTGGGCGACATCCTCCCAATTCACCCGCCAGACCTCAATCGCCGCATTATCCCAGCGCCCATCCAGAATATCGGTCTCGGTGATCCGGTCCGACCGCAGCGCGCCTTCTGCGTCCTGCCCGTCGACCGAGAAATCTGCACTGGCCCGGATCTCGGAAGCGGAAAAGCCACTGTCGGGCTCGAAACTGGTGCCCGAGATTACAAGCGTGCGGTCGTGATCCGTAAAACCGAAGATTGCGCCATCGGCCCGCTCGATGCGCCAGCACCACGCGAGCGTGGTTGTGCCATCGTCGAGATGCGCCTGCATGCCTATGGGAAGAAGTTTCATCGGCGGACCTCAATTAGGGGAATGGATATGATCGAGCCCAGCCGCTCGAAATCGAGGGTGACGTCGAGCGTGTCGGTGTCGAACCGCACCGGCACGTCGAATTCAAAACCGGCGGTGATCGCCACGCCGGGGGCCGGAGCCGCAGCGAAAGAGATGACGCCGGTGGTCGTGTTCACGGTCCAGCCGGTGATCTGCGTCACGCCGTTCAAAGCCAGCGCCACGGTTCCGGCGACAGGTTTTGTGATCGTCCGCGTCCAGAATTGCGCGCCGCTGGTGTAGAGTTTGACCAACTGGAAGGTGGTCGCCGCCCCATTGCCGGTGCCGATCGGCTGGTCTGTAGTAGTGGGGTTGGCGGATGGCAGGCAGGATTTGTAATCGGCCCAGTCTTTCCAGCGAAACCCATAGAGCCGCCCACGCCGTGCCTCAAAAAACGCCGTGACCGCAGCCAGATCATCGGCTTTGCGAATGCCGTAAGATGCATCATAGCGCCGCCGGGAATCTGCCCAAGACCCGTTGCGCTCTTCATCTCCAGAGGCCAGTTCAACAATCTGGGTGCGCCGCTCCGGACCGCCGCGCGCGCCACGGCTGATATTGTCGGGGAAGCGTACCTCGTGGAAGGCCATCACATGCCCCTCCGTCCAAGGGACACAGCGCGGGCGATGTCAGCGGCCACCTGCGAGCGTGATTGCCGGAAACTTTCGGCATCGCGGGACATGATCGTGACGTTGACCGTTGGGGCCGCACCTTGTCCCTGGCCATAGCCAGCCGCTTCTCGGCGCGACAGAACCCGCTCGCCACGTTGCAAGATCGCCGGAACCTCGTCGGGTTTGATCCCGGCCCAGCCGCCAGAATGCATGCGCGGGACACCGGCGAAGGCCATGGCCGGGACCATTCGGCCCGGACCCGGCGATCCAACCATTCCGCCCGCGTGCAGGATATTCGCGAACAAACCGCCCCCGCCGCCAAACGCGCCTGACAAGGCATCGGCGATGGGGCCGAGGATGAAGCGCCGCGCGGCCAGCTTGGCCAGATCAGCGATCATCGAAGTGACGAGGCTGCTGAAGTCCAGCTTGCCGGTCTTGACGAAGTCGCCCACGGCGTTCTCGGCACTCTGGAACGCCCCGACCAGCGTCTGGCCGATATCGCCACCGATGTCGCGGGCTTTGGCCGCATAATCGGCAAGGGCAGCCGTGACCGCGCCCCAGCCGGTCGCCGCTTGTGCCGCACCCTCGGCGGCTGCTGCCCCGGCTGCGTGCGCTGCCGCACCAGCACCACCGGCAGCGGTTGCCGTCTCATCAAGTTCGAGACCGAGCGCATCCGCCGAAGTGGCAGCATCCGCGAGGGCTGTTTCCGCCTCGGTCCCGGCGCTGGTCATCGCGTCACGTAGGGCCTGCCAACTCGCCAACGGGCGGCCCGCAGCATCCGCCAGCATGCCTGCCGCCTCGCGGTAACCGTCGGCCCGGGCGCTGGCATCATCGGCTGCCGCCCCAAGTCCCAGATCAGGCGTATCGACGTAAGTTCGCCCCAGTGCCGCGGTGAATGCATCGGCTGCCGCAGCACCGGCTGATTCGGCCGCCCCCGCGAAGGGGTTGTCGATCCCGCCAAGCGTCACCGGATCAAGCGTGCCGATCCGCACGCCGCCTTCGCCGGTCGCCCATTCAGGCAGCAGGTCCAGCGCCGCGTTGAGTGTCGTAATGAAGCCATTGATCCGGATGACGACACCGTTCAACATCGACTCAACCCCGCTGATCAGCCCGTTCGCCGCCTGAAACGCGAAGTCACCAATGGCAGCGGGAAGCCGCCCCCAGATCGCCTTCATCGCATCGAACGCGCCTTGGAACACCGCCACAGACCGGTCGCCAAAGCTGAACACGCCGGTGATTGCACCGTCGAGCGCCGTCAACGCGGTGGCCTTCATTCCCTCCCAGCCTGCAGCCATCCGCGCCAGCGCGGCATCGAGCGCCAAGCCAATCCTGCCCCATGCCTCGGAAACGAGGTTGGAGAGCAAACCCATCGCGTTACCAAAGCCTCCGGCACCGGCCATAAGCCGGGTGAACTGATAGACCAACTCGCCCGCACCGACGATCAGCGCGCCGATGCCGGTGCGGATCAAAGCGCCGCGCAGGATCACAAGTCCGGTGGCCAGAGTGCTGACCGATAAGGCTGCGGCGGCCATACCCGCCACCCAGCGCCCGGCCATCAGCGCCACAAAAGTCGCGGCATAGGTGGTCAACCGCCCGATGTTATCGAACAGCATTGTGATCGCGATGCCGACCGGGCTGGTCGTGCGCGCCATTGCCGCCAGCGCATTGGCGACCGCTTCCAAGGCTGGGGCCGCCGCGACCGCCAGCTGGTTTGACACGCCGCGCCAGATAAGCCCCAAGCGTGACAACGCATCGTTGGTGCGCTCAATCTGATCGGCGTCCTGTTCCGATACCACCACCCCAAAATCCCGCAGATCCTGCGTAGCCTGACGCAGGATCGCGCTGTCGATCCGCGACATGGCGATGCTGCCTTCCTCGCCGAACAGCTGCCCCGCCACCGCAGCGTGCTCCGCCGTTGGCACGAAATCCTCGATCGCCTGGTTGATCTGGCCAATCCGCTCGTCCAGCGACAGCGCCATCAAGTCTGTGGCAGAAAGGCCGAGGCGGTCCAGCGCTGCGACCGCCGGTCCGGTGCCCGCAGCGGCCTGCGACAAGCGGCGGGTCAGATCTTTGGTCGCCTGCTCAATGCCGGTCATGGCAACCCCGGCCAGCCCGCCCGCGCGTTCCAGCACCTGAATACTCGCCACCGTCGTATCGAGCGATTGTGCCAGTTTAGCCTGCGCATCGATCGTATCGAGCCCGGTTCTGATCATGACGACGCCAGCGGCTGCCGCCGCTGCGGTCATAGCGGCTAGCGCCAACCCTGCGCGACGTCCAAAGCCCACCAGCCGCGCGTTCGCCATCTCCATCTCGGAGGACAAACGACCAAAGCCACGAGCCCCGGCTTCGCCCACGGCTTCCAACTCGGCGCGCACCTGCCGTCCGCCGACCGCTGACAGGCGGACGCTGACCTTCTTCTCAGCCATGGTTCTCTCCGATTTGTTCGTTCACTTTGCGCACCATCACCGCCTCGATTTCGGGCAGCAGCTCGGCGGCGATCAGGCTGTCGATGCCCAGCGCCTGTGCGAGAGCCAAGGCTGCGCCCATATCCCAGCCAAGCACGGCGCCGGGGATCACCCGCAGCTGCCCGCCAAGGCGGCCGACCAGATCCCAGATCTGCCAGCCGTCCTGTGTATGCGGGCGGTTCAGTCTTGCGGGGCAGTCCGGGCAGGCTGTTTCGCACGCCGCGCAGTAACGATCGCCCCCGCCGAAGGACCACTCGGCAAGGGCGCGGAGACGTTTTTTTCCACGTCCAGGATCAGGCCGCGCGCGACGTATTGGGTCTGGAAGGCTTCAAAGACGGGCCAGATTTCCAGTAGGGCGTCAATGCCATCGGGCGTCACGGCAACGGGCTTGCTTGCATTGTCGCCAACACCCTGCCAATCCAGCACAGCGCGGTGCGCGACAGCCTTCGCCATGGCCAGCGCCAGCTCTTCGGTCGTGGCCGTGTCGGGCATCGCCTCGATGGCGAGATCGGCTCGGGCCGAAACCACCAACGCGGTGGTCAACGGGCCCACAAGCAGCCGCAGCCCGGGGGCGAGGTCAAGCCATTGCGGAGTGGCTGTCAGATTCAGTCGGATCATGGTCAATAACTCGCGATGCTGTTGATAAGGACGGCGGTGCACATCCGCGCGGGGCTCGTGGCCTTGGCAGCTTGCCAGTCGAAACTGGCCTGAACACCTTGCGGCCCGGCAATTTCGATGCGGGGGGTCGGCAGATAGACGGCATGGGCCGTGAAGGTGAAGCTGGCGTTGGCCCCGAGGCTGTAATTGAACTCCAGCTCGCAGGGCGTGCCGTCGATGGCTTGCGTGACGAGCGTGCTGTCGGAGAACCGCACCTCGATCCGGCCGGTCAGCGCGGCCATGGTCGGGTCAGCGCCGTCGATGCGGCCGTCACCGCGGATGGTCTCGATCCGGTCGAGGTTGTTGGAATAGGTGATCTCCGCCGAAACCACATTGCCCAGCGCGGTGCCGTTGCGTTTCACCGTGCCGTTGAAATGACCAAAGCGCTGCAAGCCCAGCGCGGTGGGCGTTCCCGCGGTGGTTGCTGCAGCGATTGTCTCGCCTTGCGCGATCAGCTTGGCCGAGGCGGTCAAAAGGCCGGAGTGCTGCATCTGCCAGGACAGCTGATCCAGCACGCAGCCCGAATACATCGCAAAGCGCGGCACCTCGGGCATCGCCGTCTCGATTGACATGCTGGGCAAGGTCCAGTTGCCCGACTGAAAGGTATGGGTCTTGGGCGTGGTGCCACTGGTGGTCGGCTGACCAAAAGCCGCCTTCAGCCAATAGCCAGAGGCCTCCACATCGATTGGGGCCACGACGTCCCCGTCGGCAGTGACCGCGTCCTTGATCGGCGCCAGCGGATCGCGGCCGTAGCCCAGGAGTTCGGATTCCAGCAGCGGCTGTTCCGAACCCAGCGTCGTTCGGGCGAAAGGCATCAATCGAAACCCACTGACCGGCGGGGTGCCGTAAACCGTCTCAAAGCCAAGCGCCATTTGCGCCCGGGCGCCTTGCGCTCGTGCCATATCGTTCTCATTATTGTCGGGGTGTCAGGCCAGCGGGCCCGGGGTGGTGTAGTGCAGCAAGACGGTGATCACCGCAGCCTTCAGGCTCACGGCGCCCTCAACGGGCAGATCGACCGAGGCCGGGGCTTCCGCCTCGACCCAGTCGCAAAGCCCGCCGAGAGTGCGGTCGGTTTCCAGCGCGGTGCCGATGGCTGCCATCAAGGTGTCGAACGCGGTGGCTCGGTTCTTCGCCGCCTGGACGACCACCTCCAATTCGGTGCGGTACTGATAGTGATAGCGCAGCGGCGAAAGCGTGACTTCCGGCTCGCCGGGCTGGCCATCGCGCAGGATGATCAGGCCGGTTGGCGGGATGCGTTCGGGCAGGACCTCGTCACGTAGGACAGTGGCAGCAAGGGTTTGTAGCCGCGCTTGCAGCGCGGCGAGGATGGTTTCGCGGGTTGTGGGCATTTATAGAGTTCCAGATGATTTAGAGTCTGATTCAAAACTAACTTAACCTTCTCAATTTCTTGCGAGATTCCGTGTGACGCGTCTGATGTGTGCGATGAGGATCCAAGCTTCAGCGCTGGCGATGGATTTTTCCCAACCTTTCGACAGGCGGCGACATCGGTTCAGCCAGGCGAAGGTGCGCTCGACGACCCATCGTCGCGGCAGCACTTCAAAGCCTTCTGCTGTGTCAGAGCGTTTTACGATCTGGACGGCCCATTGGCCGAGGGCTTTCAACGCGTCTCGCAGTTTGGGCCCTGCATACCCGCCATCCGCAAATACATGTCGCAATGATGGATAGCGCGACGCGATCGCCTGCAGCACATCGGGTGCACCATCCCTGTCCTGAATTCCGGCGCTGTGGACCACCAAGCCTATCAACAACCCAACCGTATCGGTTATTATATGGCGCTTGCGCCCCTTGATCCGTTTGCCCGCATCATACCCCCTAACCCCACCGCTTTCAGTGGTTTTTACGCTCTGGCTATCTATGATCCCGGCTGTTGGCTGGGCTTTGCGGTCCTCGGCCAGACGCGCAGCTTCGACCAGCTTACGGTTCATCTCATCAAGCAGGCCGTCATCGCGCCAAGCGTAGAAATAGCTCCGCACTGTCGAAACTGGTGGGAAGTCGTTGGGCAACATACGCCATTAGCAGCCAGTCGTTGCAATGTAGAGCAGCGCGTCGACTACGTCGCGCAAACATGTTGTGCGAGGCCTACCAGTTTTCTTAGGCGGTGGCGTCAAAGGCGCGATCAGCGCCCATTCGGTATCGCTCATATCACTTGCGTACTTATCGCCTTTTCGGTCATGTTAACGGCGGGTGAGTTCAGTCCAGGCCATTGTGATCTCCATTCAGCTTCACAACCGAACAGAATCACAATCCACTGAACTCACTCAAATAGTTTTAAATCGGGCTCTTAGACGGGCTCTGTTGCACAAATCCCATGAGGGATTCATCTCGTGAATCCAGCATGGTAGATGGGATGCGTGATCAGACCTACACCCCGAACCTACAAGACCAAGAACTGGCCAGC
>Ga0307966_1002205_pt1 | contig 14840 bp, 12 predicted proteins | sample OrgLakmetagen646_FD_203141 | JGI IMG/M metagenome (GOLD analysis project Ga0307966, IMG submission 203141) | Saline water microbial communities from Organic Lake, Antarctica - #646 | ecosystem: Environmental > Aquatic > Non-marine Saline and Alkaline > Saline | place: Antarctica: Organic Lake... | reverse complement strand
AAAACCCATAAAAAAATGAGTCTTTTTAGTGATAAAGCTTAAAGATACATCACATTTATTTGTATTTTTTATATCCATAATACATCCAACACAGCATATAATAAATAGATTGAAAAATGCTTAATTTTTCTACTTCTCTATAAAATTCCCATTGGTAGGAAATCAAGCCTTTTTTGTTTCTTGAAAGAGAATTTTCTCGAATTCGATAAATAGCATGACACTTTTGAATCCCGTAGGCATAAGGTATTTTTTTGAGATAAATAAGCCATAACCCCATGTCTTGTCTTTTTTTTATGTTGGGCATTTTTTCCTTGCCCAATTGACTCACATCTATAAAAGCGGTTAAACAAGAAATAGAATTGGTTTTTAGAATATCTGTATAGCTTACTTTTTTGGGTACTATAAAATCTGGATACACTACTTTTAATTTTTCATTAGAACGTTGATAAGAAGCAAAAACAAATGGAACATTTTTGCTTTTACAGGTTTGAATACTTTGTTCTAAGTGAAATGGAAACCAAATGTCATCAGCATCTAAAAAAGCCAAGTATTTCCCTTTGGCTACATCAATGGCTTTGTTTCTAGCAACGGCTGCTCCTGCATTGGTAGAAAGTGATTGAACTTTAACCCGTGGTTCTTTTTTAGAAATTTTTTTAAGCACCTCCAAGGTTTGGTCTGTTGAAGCATCGTCTACAATCAGCATTTCCCAGTTTTGATGGGTTTGTTGAATTACAGAAGCTACGGTTTCTTCAATAAAAACCTCTGCATTAAAGCTTGGGGTAATAATGGAAACGAGCTCTTGTTGAAACAAATTAGTAGGCTTTTTTGTCACCACGAATAGCATTGACAATGGTTAAGAAAATGATTTTTATATCTAATAGAATAGACCAATTTTCCAGATAAAAAATATCATATTTCACTCGGTTGATGATGTCATGGTCGCTTTCCACTTCACCTCGAAAACCGCTTACTTGGGCTAGACCGGTTATGCCTGGTTTAATGAAGTGTCTTACCATGAATTTATCAATTCGCTCTGCATACATGTGGGTGTGACTTACCATGTGTGGTCTTGGACCTACTACGGACATTTCGCCTAAAAAAACATTGAAAAACTGAGGCAATTCATCTAAACTAGTTTTGCGTAATAATTTTCCGATTTTAGTAATGCGAATGTCATTTTTTCTAACCTGATGTATGTCTGCTTCTGGGTTTGGTTTCATTGACCGAAACTTAAAACAGAAAAATTCTTTATAATCCAAACCATTTCTTTTTTGTTTGAAAAAAACAGGGCCTTTGGATTCTAATTTTATTAAAACAGCAAGTATAGGTGTTAACCAAGAGAGAACTCCAACAATAATTAAACTTGATAAAACAATATCAAAAAGGCGTTTTGAAAATAAATTAAGCGGCTCTTCAATAGGAATCGTTCTTAAGGATAAAATGGGCAAATATCCGTAATAATCAATTTTTAGGCGCTTGGCATAAATGTCTCTGTTATCGGGGAGGAATTTTAAAACTTTCAAATTATTGTCTGCAAAATCGATGATTGCATTGATGTTCGCATCTTTTAAATTTGAGGTTGAGCAGTAAATCTCATCGATGTCTTCTTGAATTATATAGTCAAAGCATTTTTGGAGTGGTAAGGTCTCTAAGTTGATTTCTTTAGCAGAAAATTGTTTCATGAACTTGTAACCAAATTCAGGATTGGCTACAAAAAATTCTTTCAACTGATTAGATTTATGGGTATTCCCAATAATAACTGTGCGCCTGTAATTTCCACCGAAAAATCTTCGGTATTTTTTAAGTATTAAGTATGTACTTAGTTTGAAGAAAAATATCAATAAGAAAATTCTTCCTACATATATAAAAATTTCTTTAGCTGAATATATTTTTGTGCTAAATACCTTAAAGAAGAAAAAAACAACTAAGATATAAACTACATATTGGGTAACCGAAAGTGATACTACACGTAAGGTTTTGGTGAAACGATACACCTCATAGTAACCTGTCTTCAGCGCCAATAAAACCCAAGAAGCAATAGAAAAAACAGAGAAATATGCCCAAAATTCAGTTTCAAATTGGAATGAGAAAGCTAGCGTCACTAAAATGAACCAATCTACCAAAAAGGTAATTGGCCTAAGGTAACCTGAATATCTTCCTACCTTATTACCCATGAGTTTACCTTACTATATGCTTGCTAAAATCTTTGTGTTCGTTTTTTCTCAATTCTTCTTCAGTTAAGCTTTTAAAATAATCATAAGTTATTTTCATCCCTTCTTCTCTGCTTATTTTTGGTTCCCAATCTAAAATTTCTTTAGCTCTGCTGATATCAGGTTGCCTTTGCATTGGGTCATCTTTTGGTAAAGCTTCGTAAATTACTTTTTGCTCTGTGCCGGTCAGTTTGATAATCTCATCTGCAAAATCTTTTATAGTAATTTCATGTGGGTTTCCTATGTTTACTGGATCTGAGTAATCACTTAATAAGAGCCTGTAAATGCCTTCAATCTGATCGTCTACATAACAAAAAGATCGGGTTTGACTCCCGTCTCCAAACACAGTTAAATCCTCACCTCGTAAAGATTGACCTATAAACGCAGGAATTACTCGACCATCATTCAAGCGCATTCTTGGGCCATAGGTATTAAAAATTCTAGCAATCCTAGTTTCGAGACCATGGAATCGATGATATGCCATGGTGATGGATTCTTGAAAGCGTTTTGCCTCATCGTAAACACCACGTGGTCCTATTGTATTTACATTGCCATAATAATCTTCATTTTGAGGATGTACTAACGGATCTCCATATACTTCAGAGGTACTTGCAATTAAGATACGTGCATTTTTTTCTTTGGCTAAACCTAATAAATTGTGTGTTCCTAGTGAACCAACTTTAAGGGTTTGTATCGGAATTTTTAAATAATCGATTGGACTAGCAGGGGAAGCAAAATGAAGAATATAATCTAAACCTCCTGCTACATGAACAAATTTGGAAACATCATGGTGGTAAAATTCGAAGTTTTCATGTTTAAATAAATGATCAATATTTTTTAAATCACCTGTGATTAGGTTATCCATTGCTAAAACGTGATAGTTTTCTTGAATAAACTTATCGCATAAATGTGAGCCTAAAAAACCGGCAGCACCTGTGATTAATATTCTTTTCATTTGTAAAGTTTTAGTATAAAAAAAGGCTTTAGTAGTCTGTACAGAGTAACAACTAAAAAAGCCTATTTCTATTGTGTATTAGTGTATTGATTTTCTTCCAATAGAAAGATAATCGAATCCTAATTCTTTCATTTCAGTTGTAGAATATAGGTTTCTTCCGTCAAAAATAACGGGATGGGTTAAATTGCTTTTTAGTTTATTGAAGTCAGGAGTTCTAAAAATACTCCACTCTGTACAAATTAATAATGCGTCTGCCTGTTCTGAAGCATCGTATATATTTTTGCAGAAAGTGATTTTGTCTCCGTATTTACGTTCCACATTTTCCATTGCTTCTGGGTCAAATACTTTAATTTTTGCCCCTGCTTCCAATAACAAATCAATCATATATAAAGCTGGAGCTTCTCTAATATCATCTGTTTCTGGTTTAAACGCTAATCCCCAAACTGCAATCGTTTTTCCTTTTAAATCCCCTTTAAAGTAGCCTTCCATTTTTGGAAATAAAATGGTTTTTTGAAGATTGTTTACATCAACAACAGCATCTAAAATCTTGAAATTAAAATTAGCGTCTTTACCTGATTTATGTAAAGCCTTAACATCTTTTGGAAAACAAGAACCACCATATCCAATTCCTGGAAAAAGAAAGCGTTTTCCTATCCTAGAATCTGTACCCATACCTATGCGAACGTGGTCTACATTTGCGCCTACTAATTCGCAATAATTAGCGATCTCGTTCATAAAGGTGATTTTAGTCGCTAAGAAAGAATTGGCAGCATATTTCGTTAACTCTGCAGATTTTTCATCCATTACCAAAATAGGATTTCCTGAACGCACATAAGGTTTGTATAAGCGTCGCATAATTTCTGCAGCACGTTCGCTTTCAGTACCAATTACAATTCGTTCTGGTTTTAAAAAGTCATCTACTGCAAAACCTTCTCTTAAAAATTCTGGGTTAGACACCACATCAAATTCTGTTTTTGCATGTTTTGCAATGGCTGCACTTACCTTCTCTGCAGTGCCAACGGGAACGGTACTTTTATCTACAATTACTTTATAATCTGTAATGTACTCCCCAATTTCTTTTGCTACTCCTAACACATAAGATAGGTCAGCAGACCCATCTTCACCTTCAGGTGTTGGAAGTGCAAGAAAAATGACTTCTCCGTGGTCTAAACCAGCTTTTAAGTCTGTTGTAAAACTCAACCTGTTGGCTTCTATATTGCGTTCAAAAATAACATCTAAATGCGGTTCATATATGGGTACAACACCATCTCTCATTTTTTGAACTTTCTCTGCGTTGTTATCTACACAAATAACTTCATTTCCTGTTTCTGCTAGACATGTTCCTGTAACCAGACCTACATAGCCCGTTCCTACTACGGTTATTTTCATAAGTTTAGAATTTTATTATCAATTTTGTATTGAAGTGAAATTAGTTAATTTTAATTTTTTTCAAATGTAGTTTATCTGATAAGTTTTTGCAAATACAAGCTGCTAAACTTCGATCTATTTGTGGGTAGGCTTTAGTTTTTCTTTTAAAACTAAATAAATGAATTTTGTGTTTCCAATCAGGTAGCGTTTCCACATGCGTTTGGGTTCTTGTAAAAATCGATAAAACCATTCTAATCCTGAATTCTGCATCCATTTTGGAGCTCTTTTCGTTTTACCAGCAAACACATCGAAACTGCCGCCTACTCCCATGATAAAATTGACGTCTTGAAGTGCATATCTGTGTTTGTACAAAAAAATTTCCTTTTTAGGTGATGGCATAGCTACAAATAACATCTGTGGCTTGGCCGATTTGATGTCTTGTACAATTTGGTTTTCATCTGCATCGTTAAAATAACCATTTCTATAACCAGCAATAATAGTATTCCCAAATTGAGATTTGTACTTTTCTACAAGTGTTTCAACCACTTCTTGGGTTGCTCCAAAAAGATAAATGGTATATTTATGTTGAGCTGCCATTTCAACGCAAGCTTCCATTAAATCCACACCTGCCACACGCTCTTTTATGGGCTTATTTAAAAAACGAGAGGCCCACACCACCGCTTGACCATCTGCATTAATTAAATCGGCACTGTTTACACTTTTAGATAATTCTGCGTCATTATGCATTTTAGCAATTTTACCTGCATTTACAACGGTATGATGTATTTGTTTATGCTGAATTATTGTTTGTTGGATGTATTCTACAGTTTCTTGAAAACTAAGGTTGTGGACTTTTGTGTTTATAATGTTTATGGTAGGTATGCTCATATAGCAATATATTATACTGGCAAATTTACTTTTTTTCTTGACTACTTTGAACTCTTTCAAGATTAACTAGAAATGCAATTATGATTGCTATAAAAGTGTTATAGAAAAATTGTCCTACTAAGCATGCTATAAAAAGTAATATTACAATTAAGTAGGTGTAATTTTTAAATATGCCGTTAAAGACAATTTTATAAAGAAGTAAAATGTAATATGCCCCGCCTGCAAATCCAAAAAATATGAAAATATCTACAATATCAAATTCAGTATGTAAATAATAAGCTATTTTACCACCAAATAAGTAATTGGCGTAATTCCATTCTTCTAAATAAATCGTGCTTAATTCGAATAGCTTTCTAGTTCGAAATGAAGTTACCGCAGAAAACAAGCCTTCATTCTCGTATAAATTTGAAAAAATTTGGAATGTACTTTTTAACTTATCAGTAAATATCTTATATATAAAAAAAACAAAAACAGAACTTGACAACGTATAAATTAATAGTTTCTTGTAGTTTAACTTATTTTTATACAATAAGTGACATAAATATAATGATAAGAAAAGTAAAGATGCTTTAGTTCCAGATATTAAAATTGCTACGGCAAAAGCTAATAAAAAGTACTTTCGGAATTTAAAATTTAATATTTCAGTCGATATAATTCCTAAACAAAGAAAATAGGTTAAGTCTGAAGATTTATTGATCAAACCTTTAAACCCAAATCTTAGTCCCTCGTATGTTGAGAGGGATTCTATATTTAAAAAAAAACTTGTCAATATCGAAAATAAAAATACCCCAAATAACAATTGAAAAATCATTTTTAAAGGTTCGTAATTTGTTTTGTTTATTAATGGTTTGAGACCAATAACCAATAAAAAAACATAGATATATTTAAAAAAAAGACCGAGATTTTTTAAATAACCAATTTCATACTGAATAGTAAAGTATTGACCAATGAAAAAGAACATAAGAAGTAAAAAAAAAGCAGGCAGGTATTGATTGTAATTTTTTTTGCTTAAAAAAAGTAATAATACAACTATGATGAACTTGTAAACAAAAGAATATGGCTGTGCTTCTTCAAAATAGGTAATGAGAAAATTATTAATTAATTCAATAATGCCAAAAACTAAGATAAGTACTGCTGGTATATTTTTTGTTCTAAACATGCAGTTTTTTTTGTGAGAAATATTTAATAAATAAGCCTGAGATAAAACTAAATAAGAACACTCCGTAAGCCCTATTAAAAATAGATTCAGTCATAAAAAAGAACAAAAAAACAATTAAAAAACCGGTAATCAAAAAATCGCCATTTTTTACAGTCAAATAAATTAGGTAACCGAAAAAAAGCATGAAAAATGAAAACCCAAGTATGCCAGTATCTACCAATGATTGAATGTATTGATTATGTACACTATAATTTTGTTCTGCTGCAGATAAATTTTCTTTTTGAATATAGCAATAATTCAACTGATTTTGTGAGACTCTCAGTCCATTTCCAAGTAACCACTTACCAGAGTTTGCAAAAACTTCAAAACCACAAGACCATAAAATTTTTCGATTTTCTAAATCTGAAATTGTAGAAATATCTGACCTATCAACTTCAGAAAAACGTTTAAATGTATATGTGGAATTTAGAAAACTTAAACCTAATATTAGCAATGAAAATGGTACTATTAATAACAATATTAATTTCCGCCAGCTAGCCCATTTGGTAAATCCAAGAACAAAAGCCATAAATGTAACTGCACCAATAGCAATTAGCGAAATTCTGACAGCTAATAAGTATAAAACTAATAAGTAAAATACTTGTAGAAATAAAGCTAGACCCAAATATTTTTTTTGATGTGCTCTTAATAACGTGAATAAAACATGAATATAAGCTAAAGTTACAAATAGTGAAATTGTTGTGCTATGAAAACCTAATACTTCAGCATATGATGAATAAAAAACTTTACTAACAAGCCCTAATTTATAAAGCCAAAAAACTTTAACTATTCCTAAACTGCAAAAAATGAAAATACTTGAATGAGCAAACTTCAATAAAGCCTTGATGTCCTTTTTCCTAACAGATGGACCTAATTGAATAATGAAAGGAATAATAAACAAGTAGCTTATACGTATTAACTTAGAATCAAACAATGGTTCATTATCATATAGAAAATGGCTAATTGTGTTTGTTACAAAATAACCAAAAAGAAAACTCAAAAATAAAACGTTTTTTATGTTAAAGGTAGGAGTACAAAAATATGAATATATGATTGCTAAAATAGTAATTACTCCTAGGGATATTAGGTGAACTGGAGGAGATGGAAAAGCTAATGATGCTACAAAAATTGAACTAAAAAGCCAATATAAATCTCTAATAAGTAAATTAAAATTTTGCATCAAGAGTCTCTATTATCATTTTATAAGCTTTATCGCTAAGTGCATAATCATTATAGAACATTTCTTCTTTCCAATTCTTCTGTTGTTTTATTAAATTATAAACGTCTATTATTTCAATTTTTTGGTTTCTTATGCTATTTAATGCTTCTGCTATAGCTTCAATTTTAATATCGTAACTTTCAACTGGACTTGGAGCAGGAGTAAGAAGAATAATTTTTGTTTCTTGGTGATTTTCTAAATGGTCTATTATTATATTAAAGTCCTCAACAGTGTTTTCTATAGAAATATTGGTGTTATTTCTTCCAAACCATAAAATAGCATAATCTGTTATATGTGCATTTTTTATGATTTCAACAAAATCAGGAGATTTTAAATTATTGCCGCCTGAGTATGAATAGCCATAAATATCTTTTTTATTGCCTTCGAATAACAAATTTGAATTAACCATGTTCATATTATAACGCATTTTTTTTCCTTGAGTGAAACAGCAACCTAAATCATCTATAAACATTTGTACGCTTTTGTTTCCTTTTTCATTTCTATCTAACTGTACTTTTTTAAGATTATAAACCCCTGTTTTATCTATGGGAACAGAAAAATACCAAGCAATTGCGTTTAATTGAATTAAACCATTTAAATCCTCTAATCTATCAAATACAAAAGAGAATTGCGTTCCTCCATCAAGATTAGTAGCTTGATAAGTTTGTAATTTTTCTAAGCTCAGCCCTTTTGTTTTAACTAATTTTATTGAATTATGTTTTACTTCAGTAAATTCAACAGTACCCAAGTCTTTAATTACTTTGGTTTTTTGTAAATCGAACTTATATCTAAAAAAATGATCCTCTTTTAAACTTTTATTGAAATCCGTCAAAGATATTGCAACAAGAATTATGAAAAGTATAATGATTATAGTATTATGATATTTTGAAAACATTTTGAAATTTTTTATTGAAGTAAAATAAACCAAACAAAAAAGCAAATAGCATTGGATAGCTTCCCGAGGTTAAGCTCATAGTAACCATATGTTGTAAAAAATAAAATAATAAAAGTAAAATGTAATACTTTATTAATTTTCTTTTTAAAAATAAAATAGGCAGAAAAAAAAGTACATAATAAAAAACTGAAGTAATTCCTTGTTCCGCTAAAATATGAGCGAAAGAAGAATCAGACATATACACATATTTGTCAAGCCAATATTTCCTTGGCATTTGGAATGCATTTGGATTTAATTTTGCTGATGCATCTCCAAAGGTACCGAAGCCTAAACCAAAAGGATGCTCCTTTACAATTTTTATACTTTCACCTAGAAACATAGCTCTTTTTTCTACTGTTGCTAAGTTCAATTTTTGGGTGTTACCAATGTGTTTAAAAAAGTAACTGTACTGTTCGATCTTACTATATATTGTGTTCTGAGTATAAATAAAAGCAAAACTCGAGAAAACAATCAAAAATAGTATAATTTTTAGACCATGCTTAAAAATATATTTACGTAAAAAAACAATTGCCCAAATTAAAAAAATCAAGTAGCCTACTTTTGAACTTGAAAATATTAATGAAATTATGCATAAACCAAAAAGTAGAAAATAGCCTGTTTTGTTTTTATTGCATATTTCATTAAACAAAAGCATTAACAGAGCTGTAAGTCCAAGGTTAGCTACATCAAAAAGACCTGTATACCTTCCATAACGTTCCCAGCTGTCAGTTCTCTTGTGGTCATACTGAAGTATCCTAAGGATTTCGTTATTGGTAGCATATTGTAGTATAATAAAAAATAGATTGACACATAAAACGATTATAAATAGCTTGATTAAGCCATTAACTGTTTTCTCTACTGTAAATTTGTCTGTATAATTGAGAAGTGGTATAAATATTAAGAAAACAAAAAGTTTATAATATTCATATAAAAAAGATGGAAATGTTTCTATATAAAATAATAAATAAATTAAACTAAGACAAAAAAAATAAATTATGAACAATAAATTGTAAATTCTAATTTTCCTTTTTGCAATAATCATAAAACCCGCTAAACTCAAGATAAATAAGCTTCCTAATTCATCTAAAAATCCTATTCTAAAAATACCAAATGTAATTTCTCCTGAAAAATTTAAGAGGAAAGCTACAAGTATCCCATAGCTTAAAAAATTTTGAACTATTACTTGCTTTATTTTTTGCATACCATTTTTAATTGGTCTATTTCTTTGTTTACTAGATCTTTAATTTCTAATAATTTTAAACTCTTAGATGCATTAGAAGTTATTTCATTGAAAAGAGATAAATTTTCTGTTACTTCAACTATTTTGTTTGTAATTTTTTCAGAATCTTTTTCTAATATCCCTGTTTGCTCGTGTTCTATAAATTCTGGTTTTGCCGTATTTAGCGTACTTACCCCTAACAACCCAGCTGACATTGCTTCAAGTATAGTTAATCCCTGTGAATCTTGTCTAGTTGTAGATATGAAAACTCCATGATTCCTGTACTGTTCTAACATTTCTTTTGGCTGTAGGAATTGTTCAATAATTTTTATTCTTGTACCTAGGTTTTTTTTTATAATCAAATTTTTATACACATCTATGTACCTTCCTTGACCAAATAAAGTTAATGTATATTTTTTAGGTAATAATTCCATTACATCAATCGTTTTTTCTATGTGATACACTTGAGCGGAGAATGATCTAATACTTAACAATTTATGTCGATTCTGGCTAGCATCTTGGTAAGAATAAAAATCTGTATCGATACCGTTTGGTATAAAAATGGGATCATCAATTTTTATACCCAGATTTCGTTGTGTTTCTTGATGCATCCATTTTGATGGAAAAATAAATTTGCCATGTTTAAGGTGAATTGCATTTTCTACAAACTTTTTGATTTTTGGAATTACCAAAAAATCTTTTTTTATCCACTTTAAGGATTCTTCTAGACTGTAATTGTATTCGTATTTTCTTGCAGTATATTTTTGAACTTCATTACCGTGAACATACATACAAAAAGGAATTTTTTTTTGGATTATTTGTTGATAAATTGGCCATCCGTTTGCTTTTTGTAATGGATATAAATTCAATAAATGAAGATAAATTACGTCAAAATTAGAAAGTTGCTCACAAATGCTAGTATGATTATTTTGACTTACAAAAACACCTTCAAATAAGTAATTTAATTCTATGTTAGCACATACTAAAACAGACAGATCTATATCTAATTTCTTCATCTCTTTTACACGCGCATGTACAAACATGTGGTTGTAAGGAGACTTTTCACTTGGATACTTTGATGTAATTATTGCTAATTTCATGCTTCATCTTCAAAGTGCAATTTCAAACTTAATAAAGTAGAAATTACAGCAAATTTATTTCTATACTCAAATATATTATTGTTATAAATTTCGGTCAAATCTCTTTTAAGCTCATTATCTGATAGTTTTGCTAGTTCAGTTTCAAAAATAATATTTAGTGCCTTTTCAAGATTTGAGTCTTTTTTAAACCAATTTCCTATCGGGTTCATACTATCGTACTTTAGGTTGAACTTTTTCTTAGCTCCGTTATAGTATTTTTTAAAAATACCTCCTAAAAATATTTTGTATTTAGTGTTCGGCTTCATTCCAATTTTTTCCCATTTGTATTGCAAAACTTGGGGATGTTTTTTACTGAGCCAAGTGTGGTAGATAAATTGATTTTTCTTTAACTTATATGGTAAATTCATGTTGTAATTCACCAAATCTATATTGTAAAAAGGGGAATTATGATCTATATAATTGTTGCAAACTCGATCTCCAAAATAAGTGCCATTTGAAAACCAATGTTTAAATGCAAAAATCTCAGAGTCATCTGGACCATACTCACTCAATTCCTTATCTAAATAAGTTACCTTTTCTATTAAATGCTTAGCTTTAATAAACCCATTAATACCTAAACTATATTTACTCTGTTGGACAGTAAAATTTTCTTGTGCGCAATCTCCAAATACAAATCCACCAGCTTGTCCAGAATGCAATTGACCATAATTTGAAAAATTAATTTTCTCTAGGTTGTGCTTCATGGTAGCCGTTGGAGAATAATTTATTAGTCCATCTGTAGGTTTAATATAATTTTCTAGAATATTCTCAACAAGGTATTTCCCGTTGTGTAATTGATCAATAATGTGGTTTTCAAAATTTTCCTCAGAGAGTTTTGACGCTATTTTTACATCAGTAGATTTTGAGCTTCCATAAGTATAAGTAGTGATATTCTTATATCCTATTTCTTTTGCAACTAAGGCATTTGTTTTGGCATCCATACCTCCACTCATTAAAGAAATGTGTTTTTTATAGCCTGCTTGCAAATCTATATCCCATTCTTCTTTTACTGCATTTATAAACCTATGTTCTATTTCCTTAGCAGCTACTTCCTGATGAACGTCTTTAACATTCTTAGAGATTTTAAAATAGGATATGGTAGTGCAATGCATGGACTTTAAATTTACTTCTAAGATTGAACCATAATTTAATTTAGTGATTTCATTTACTGTTGTGTGATTACCGTACATCTGCCCAAACAAAGCTAGACTATATAAGCTTGCTTTGTTAGCTGTTATTTTTGTTTTGTTTTTTCTAAGCATTTTTGAAACAACATGCATTTCTGAAGCCGAAGCAAAACCAAAAGCTTTATCAAAAAAATAATAGACTGGTTTTACTCCTAGTTTGTCAGTAAAAATTGATAGCCTAACTGATTTTTTATCAAATACAAACCCTGTAAAAGTTCCGCTTAGTTCATTTAAATAGTCACCCAAATCAGTTTCAAAAGCATTGATTAAACTTTCAGCCAAAACTTTCTTATTCAGCACCCCTTCAAAACAACAAACGTATTTCTCGTCTTCATATAGAAAGCGTCGATCTAAAAATTTGGAGAGAACAGACCTACCTAAACGGTAATTTTTAAACTTCACCTCTTCTTTAAATGATGTTTTAAATTTTGCGTTAAAAAAATAACCATGAATCTCTTCTTGATTATTCTCAGCTAAAAAATTAGTATAAATCCCTGCCATTTCTATATTTTATATAATAAAAAATAAATCTTATTAAAATCCCTATTAAGCTTACTACTGCTATTCCAACTAAATCAAAGCGTTCAAAAACCAAAATGCTAAAAAGAACGTTAAATGCTAGTGAACCTAACAATACTTTTAATTGGTAAGCAAAAATACCCTTTGTACCAAGAAAAACTCCATAAGGTCCTGTGACGCATTGAATAAATTTAGCAAGTAATATTATAAAAAATATGACTAAAGTATTGCTGTATTCTGTAAAGGCAGTATTAATTAAAATCAAATACAATAAAATTAAACCTAATCCAGCTAGTAAACTTAACCAAAGAATTTTTTTAGCTGATTTTTTAAATTTTGAGTGCGATTTTTTGTAATCCTCAACATCTACAGATGTTAATGTCCTTGGAATAATAAACATTGCACTAGCTATCATTAAAGGAAAACTATAATCTGCTAATCGTGTATCTTCTGAACCTGCAAAATATGAAATGATAAAGACGTCTGTAGCCAAAAAAGAAGTATTAACAATAGTAGTTATAAAAATAACTGTTCCATTGTAATATTGTTCTTCTAGCGTTTCCTTAACACGTTTAAAAACACTGCTAACTTGACCAAAATCAAAGTCTTTAATTAGGTAAATAAATCCAAGTATCAATAGAGGATAACTACTATATACAATACTCATTTCTTTATCTTCTATAAAAAAGAAAAAACCTAAGACAGAAATAGAAAATAAAATTGAAACAATATTTTTGTACATCGAAGCATAACGGCTTCCCTTTACTACCAAATTATAAGATTGATAGATTGAATTAGAATAATGAAATAAGGCAAAAAATAAGATAGGTATTATTAAAAACAAATAGTTGAAGCCTATCAGCCAAAACAATAGAGCTAAAAAAACACTTAAGATAATTGAAGAAAAAATTCCTGCTAAAAAAAAATCATTTTTCTCTTTTAAGTTTTTAGAAAAGGTGATGATTAAACCCGGGAAACCTAGAGAAACAATAACCGAAGCAAATTCTATAATTTTTTTATACAACTCAAAATCACCATATTGCTGTTTTGTTGCGTAATAACTAATGATAAAAAACCAAAGATATTCTAAACCTTTTCCAAATAAAATAGAGAAGGAATAGTATAAATAGTTGATGTTTTTTTTGATGAATTTCAATTATTGATGTTTAAAAGAGTTAACTCCATATATCTTAAATTGAAATAAAATTAAATAACGCTTTTTAGCTTTCTTCTAAGGTAAAGCAAAAAGAAAATCAAACAATAGCCAAGCACAAATAAAACAGGCACAATTCTATATGAAAAATTATAAGACCGATCTAGCATCGCCGTATTGTAGTCAATAAGCTTAATCACTTCATCCTCTAATGCAATTTTTTCTAAAAGAAGTATATTATTATTAAAAATAATCTGCTTTCTGTTTAACAACTCAAAAACTTCTTGTGAACCAGTAAAACTTATTCCTTGGCTGGAAACACTTGGTGTTGGGTTGCTTTGCACAGATGTAATAACAGTATCTATTTGTTTGAGTATAAATTTATTTTCTTCCAACTCCTTTTTAACCTGCTGAATAACAAGGTTTTTTTGATTTTCATAAAAAGGGTTTACACTAAGAAATTCAAAAAACTGAGAGGTGATTTTTTCGTTATCTTCTTTTCCTTCGATAATCAATTTTATTTTGTGATTGGAATAGGCAATTTTATTAATGTCTTCTTCGAAAAAAGAAAAGTCTCCGTTTTCTATAAATAAGGTTCTAAAAGTTTCTTTTGTTTCTTCAGACTCTTTCACCAGATCGTAAACGTCAATAATTGGCTCAATTTCAATATTCTTAACTTTTTTATAATTAGAACCAAAAACTTCCTGAAGGTAGATACTATCACTGTTGGTGATTTTATAACTTATTGCTTTTACTTTATCATACACATATTGGGTGCTATTATAGTTGGGTTTTATCAATAGTTCATTTACATATATTCGTTCAGCCGTTTTAGCAAGATATAAACCTAT
>Ga0307966_1002199_pt1 | contig 14871 bp, 17 predicted proteins | sample OrgLakmetagen646_FD_203141 | JGI IMG/M metagenome (GOLD analysis project Ga0307966, IMG submission 203141) | Saline water microbial communities from Organic Lake, Antarctica - #646 | ecosystem: Environmental > Aquatic > Non-marine Saline and Alkaline > Saline | place: Antarctica: Organic Lake... | reverse complement strand
CACCCCACTGAAATCCGCCACCTGCCAGATCATCTTCCGCAGGATCTCCTTCTCGCGATCACCAAACAGGCGCTCACCATTCACCGTCCGCGTCATGCAGTGATAGACCGCACCAGGCACCTTCAATCGTCGAACTCCCATACCCCAAAGCAAACCTATCAAATATGCTTTGTCAACGAAAATATTATGCCTGGCAAAAAAATTATGTCCCGAATCAAGATTCGGGTTTGCCAGCCGGCGCGAAAATCCCAAAAAGCTTCTGCTCTCGATCTTTAATTCGAAATAAAAAACATTATGTCCGAAACGAAACCTGTTCAAAAAGTTGCCCTTCTCACCGCCGGCGGTCTCGCCCCCTGCCTCTCTTCTGCGGTCGGTGGGCTGATCGAGCGTTATACCGAGCTGTATCCTGACATCGAAATCATCTGCTATCGCAGCGGCTATAAGGGTCTGCTCCTGGGCGACAGCATTCCAGTAACCGAGGAAATCCGCGCTAATGCGGGCACCCTCCACAAGCACGGCGGCAGTCCCATCGGCAACAGCCGAGTCAAGCTCACCAACGTCAAGGACTGCATGAAGCGCGGCCTTGTCAAAGAAGGTGACGACCCGCTGAAGGTTGCCGCCGATCAGTTGACTAAAGACGGCGTCGATGTGCTTCACACCATCGGCGGAGATGACACCAATACAACCGCTGCCGACCTCGCCGCCTACCTCGCGGAAAACGATTACGATCTGACGGTTGTCGGTCTTCCCAAGACCATCGACAACGACGTTTTCCCGATTTCCCAGAGCCTTGGGGCTTGGACAGCGGCCGAGGAAAGTGCCAAATATTTCGAGAATGTGGTGGCCGAGCATAATGCCAACCCCCGCATGCTTATCATCCACGAAGTGATGGGGCGCAACTGCGGTTGGCTCACCGCCGCAACGGCGGATGCCTATCGCAAACGCCTCGATAACCTTGACTGGGCCGAGGCCATCGGTCTCACCCCGGAGCGCAAGGACGTGCATGCCATCTTCATCCCAGAAATGGAAATCGACATTAAGGCCGAGGCTGCCCGCCTGAAGGCAGTCATGGATACGCACGACAACGTCAACATCTTCATCTCGGAAGGTGCCGGCGTAGAAAACATTATTAAAGAAATGGAAGCGGCCGGCGAGGAAGTGCCCCGCGATGCCTTTGGGCACGTCAAACTCGACGCGATCAATCCGGGCAAGTGGTTCGGTGAGCAATTCGCCGAAATGCTCGGAGCGGAAAAGGTGCTCGTTCAAAAGAGCGGCTACTTCGCCCGTGCGGCGCCAGCTAATCCCGACGACCTACGCCTGATCAAGAGCTGCACCGACCTGGCTGTGGACTGCGCCGTGGTTCGTGAGAGCGGGGTGATCGGCCACGACGAGGACGACCGCAACATCCTCCGCGCCATCGAATTCCCCCGCATCGCGGGCGGCAAGCCCTTCAATATCGACACGCCATGGTTCGAAGAACTCCTCGAATCTATCGGCCAGCCAAAGGGGGCGGGAGTGGACGTGGAACATTGAACATCGAACATCGAACTGGCTGCTAGACGATATTGAATGTTCAATGTTCGACGTTCACTAGCCCGGCACGACGTCGAGATTGGTGGCGAGGGCGACTTGCGCCTTGGCATGCAGGTCTGTGCGGGTAGCTTCGAGCTTCTTCCTGAAGCGGCGAACTTGACCGTCCGAGAGGGCTGCAATATGGCAGATCGGCTCACCGGGCTTGACAGCGGGCATCGTCGTCATGCCGAGGACGATGCCGTGCCCTTCGCTGGTCAGAACTGATTGCTCGACCCCCATGATGCTGTAATTGGTGGCGACCGCCTGGCCCGCCTCGACGAAGTCGCCCGGGCTGACGTGAAATTTCAAAATCCCGCCGACCGCTGCCCGGACCCACGAGGTCTTCCGTATCTTCACTTGAAAGGGCGGCTTCTTGATCGAGTCGGCGATCATTTCGAACTCAGAGAGAATATTAAGAATCCCCCGAAGCCCAATTTGCAGCACAGTGGATTCGACTTTCCAGGGCTCTCCCGCTTCGAGAATAATGGTCGGGCATCCGCTCTTGCTAGCCTCACGCCGGAAGGAGCCGACGGGGCCCTTGCCATCCACCGTCAACATGCAGCCGAAGGCAGTGGCCAGTCGCCGAGCCCCCGAATTGCCCAAATCGGCCCGGATGTTTGGAAAGTTTGTCCGCTGGACCGCCGCCGTGTGCAGATCCACGCCATAGTCACACTGGCTGACCAACTCCTGCATCAATATGTTCGCAATCCGGCTGGCCAGGCTGCCGTTGGGGCTGCCGGGAAAACTCCGGTTCAAGTCCCGGCGGTCCGGAAGGTAACGCTCGTGCGCCTCGAAACCAAAAACATTAATGACCGGTGCAAGAATCAATGTCCCCCGCCGCAGTGTGACTGATCGGTTGAACAATAAGTCATGAATGATCCCGGTTCCGTTAATCTCGTCACCATGAATGGCAGCGGTAACGAACAATTTCGGACCCGGCTCCTCCGCCCGTATGACGCGCAGCGGGATATTGATCGTATCGCCAGTATAGGTCTGCGAAATCGGGAGGCGCACATCCACAGACGTGCCGGGTAGAATGGTTTGCCCTGCGAGAATAAAAGCGTCGTTCTCGCTCATGACTCGTCCTTTTTCTCCTCAGACGACAGAGCCTTCCGCTTACGCCGCCGTTTTCGGTTGACGCGCTCCGGCATGAAGCTACTCAGCGCAATTTGACTGCCATAGCAAAGGAGGGTGTCGCCGACCATAAGCTCCCGATTCTTGTCGGGGTTGGCGATCTGCTCGCCGCCCCGAGAAATGCGCAGGACCATGATGTCTCGCTCGCGGAGCCCGCTGCTGATAATGGTTTCTCCGGCCAGCGAAGCGCCCGGCACAATACTGAACTCGGTCACGGTGTAGCCGCGCGTCAGCGTCAGCCGCTCGCGGACGTTCATGTTGCCGAATTTCAGCTGCTCCTCAGTGAACCCGATGATCTCGCCCGCGACATCCACGCCTGTCGCGCCCTCGATCCCCTCCAGTCCGGGAGAGGAATTCACCTCCATAATCACAGGGCCGTCCTTCCCTTCCAGCATATCCACGCCGGCGACTTTCAAACCAAGGATGTGGGCAGCGCGCACGGCCGTGCGCTCGTAGGCCTCGTCGAGTTCGACAGTTTCCGTTCGGCCACCCCGGTGCACGTTGCTCCGAAACTCCTGGCCAACTGCGGTGCGGCGCATGGCCGCCACGACCCGATCCCCCACCACGAAAGCACGAATATCCCGCCCCTTCGATTCGGAGACAAATTTTTGCACAAGCACGTTTTGCCGCACACTGGAGAGCGTCTCGATAATCGCCTCGGCCACCTTATTCGTTTCCGCCAGAATCACACCGACGCCCTGAGTGCCGGAAAGTAATTTGATCACGACCGGCGCACCGCCCATTTCCTGAATGGCGTGCAGGACGTCGTTCTGGTTCCGAACAAAGGCGGTCTCCGCAATACCGATATCGTGCCGACTGAGCGCCTGCATGGAAGAAAGTTTATCCCGGGAAGCAAGAATCGAGTCGGCGGTATTCAAGCAGAAGACACCCATCTGCTCGAATTGTCGGACCACGGCGGTGCCGAAAAATGTCACTGAAGTTCCAATACGTGGGATGATCGCATCGTAATCACTGATGTGCTTACCCCGGTAGGTCAGATCCGGCTCCCCCTGGCGGAGGTAAAGACCGAACCTGAGCGTGTCGAAAATCTTGACGTTGTGCCCACGTTCGAGCGCAGCTTCACGCAGGCGGCGTGTGCTGTAAAGTCTGGGTCCTCTGGATAGTATGGCGAGTTTCATAAGTTATTAAATTTCGAAGTTTTCAACCATCCGCACCTTACGGCGCACCCGGCTGACGTGTTTAACAGAAGCATCGATAAGAAAGTCATCTTCAAGTGCCTTACGCCCGAGCAGTATACGACAGACCATACTCGCGCGTGAAACGAGGCTAAATTCAACCTCCTTGACCACACCTGCGATGGCCACACGCGTGCACACAAAGTAGCGCTCGTGCCGCTGCCCGTTACTGGAGCGCACATGAGTCTGGTGGGCAATGTCAGCCACAACCGTCCGTGTGGTGGAACGGTCTTTGCGATCAAAAACAATATCAAACTGCACCCGGTTACCGGGCAGTTCCACCACGTGGGATACATCGAGGGCGGAGCGCCGCGCGCCCGTATCACTCTTGGAGACGATGTGCTCAATGCCCCAGTCTGGGAGGTCGACCGTTTCTTTCCAACCGATAATTTTTTTTGCCGAGCTGCGAAGAGTCATAGCTTACATTTACCAAATGCCACGCTCGCCCTTTTTCATTGACCGGGCGACAGCGACCAGGAGCTGAACGGTATGCTCGATGTCTTCGAGGTCGACCATCTCGCTGGGTGTGTGCATGTAACGCAGCGGAATAGAGAGCAAGCCAGTCGCGATCCCGGCCTGCGCTACTTGAATGGCACGGGCATCGGTGCCAGTCGGACGGGGGTCGGCTTCCAACTGGAAGGGGATTTTGTTCTTTTCCGCACACTCAACGATGCGCTCGAAAATAACCGGGTTGATATTCGGCCCACGGCAGACAATCGGACCGCCGCCCTGCTTCGTGCTGCCGTATTTGCGCAGGTCACAATCCGGAGAATCCGTAGCGTGCCCCACATCGACCGCGATGGCAAAATCCGGGTTCTCCGAGTAGGCGGCGGTCATGGCCCCGCGGGTGCCAATCTCCTCCTGCGTGGTGGCCGCAGCCGTCACCCGGGCGTTGAGCTTACCCTTGGTCAGTCGGCGCACCGCCTCAAGCACAGCATAAGCCCCTGCTTTATCATCGAAGGCACGGGCCACTCCTACGCTGCCGCGAATCAGTTCGAAGCTCTGATTGTAAATCGCCGGATCACCGATGCGGACAAGCTTCTCCGCCTCTTCGCGGCTGCTCACTCCGATGTCTATCCAGATCTCGTGGGTCTCAGGAACCTTCTTTCGATCCTCCGCATTCATTAAGTGAATCGCACGCTTACCAGTCACCCCTTTGATTTCGCCATCCTTGGTCAGTATGGAGACACGGCGACCGGAGATCATCGTTTTGTCGTGCCCACCAAGGGTATCGAAATAGATAAAGCCCTGATCATTGATATAGGTGATAATGAGGCCGAGTTCGTCAATATGCCCGGCAAACAAGATACTGGGATCTCCTTCCGGATTCACCGTCGCGAAGCGGTTGCCCATGGTATCCCGGCGGTAAACATCAACCTTTGACTCCACATAGCGATCGACCACGGCCTGCGCCTCATACTCGTGCCCCGTGGGCGAACGTGCGTCGAGCAGATCGACGAGGAATGCGGGCACCTGATCACTTTTCAGTGTTTTTTGAGGCGGTGTTTTTTTGGCGTTTTTCTTTTTAGGCATAGAAGCATTGTTAAGAAAAGTTCTGCGGGAGCAAGAAGAACGACCAATTGAATTTAGAGGTCTGGTAGATTGCAGGGCGGGATCAATGCAAACAGTCTACAATATAATCCCTCGACTGCCGCACCTGATCTGTGGTCAAGGCGGGGCTCAACTCCAGAGTCAGGTTGTGCTCCGGGCGGACAAACCCAGCAATCATTTTAAAATCGATCACTCCGGTTCCGGGGACTTGGTGATCTTTGCCCCCCTCGCTGACGTCGTGAAGATGGAAGCCAAGCAAACGCGGCGCGAGCTTCTCCAGTTGAGCGGCGTGATCGATGATGCCAAACTGGTGCTTTAACTGAGCATGCCCGCAGTCGTGCCAATAGCCCACCGGCGCCTCATCTCCGAAGGCATCCAAAAAAGCTTCAAAGTCGACATCCATGGGCAGCTCTTCCATGCCTTCCCTAATTTCAATACCGAGCTGGAGCCCTCGCTCACTCACTTCCGGCAGCAGCTTATTATAGCTTTCATGAATGCGCTCGATACAAGGACTCGCAGAACGCCTGATCCCTTTCAAAACCCGATCGCAGCGCTTGCGAAAAGCCTTGTGCTCACGCAGCTCATTTGCGCCGAGGCCCGCTTTTTCAACCCAACGCTCCAGGCGCGACTCTGGTGACCAGAAAAAGTAGTGCACACTCCCGGAGTGCATGACGACGCGAGGTGCGCCGACCTTCACCGCAAAGTTCAGAGTTTGCATCGAGTAGCGGTGCCATAGGTCGCGCTCCCGAGAATCGGACGACGAGGGCTGGTAAAGATTCGGTGCCGCATATTGCACCATATTCGGGAGCGGGCAGAAGTTATGTACCGAAGAGACTTCAATCATTCCTTCTTCCACGGCTTTAAGAATCCCAGGAACTAGGGAAATACGAATGCCATGACTGAGCTCGACGCGCTTAAAACCTAACTCACGCACCTCTTCAATCATTTCGTAGCCATCGCTATGGCGGGCAGAGCACCAGCAGGACGACAGAGAAAGACGGTCTAAAATATCAGCCATGATAAAAAAAATCCCGGCGCACTCGTATGCAGGCCGGGACTTATAAAAAGTGCCAACGCACTACTTTGAAAATAAGGCTACATGTTCGAATAGCGAACGCGGAGCATGTTATTAAAATCAAGTTCCTTCCTTTTGCGACGCTTCGCCTGTGACGGCTTTTCAAAATAGCGCTTCATGCGCACATCGTTGATCACACCTTCGCGGTCGAGACGCTTTTTCAGACGGCGGAGCGCACGTTCCATGGGCTCACCTTTACGGACTTTTACTTCAAGAGACATAAGATACAGGTTTAATAATAGAAAAAAAGTCAAGATGCTCCACCGTCAGGCGTCGTCAACCCTTATTTTTCCAACTTTTTCGTGCGGATTAAACTTCGCGCACACCATAGAGTGCGGTGCCGACGCGAATCTGAGTCGAACCGGCTGCAATCGCCTGCTCCAAATCCCCCGTCATGCCCATAGAGAGTTCCGAAAGCGGACATCCGAACCGTTCCGACAGAGTATCGCGCAAATCCCGCAAAGTCTCGAAAGTCTTTTTCGCCACATCCGGATCATCGTCCAGCGGCGCAATCGTCATCAAACCATCCAGCTCCAGAGACTCGGCCTCAAGTGCGGTTTCAACCGCCTCGGCCATCGACTCCACCATAAAACCAAATTTATTCGGATCCTCCCCCGCATTACACTGAATCAAAATCGGCAAAGTCTTGCCGGCCTCAGCGGCGAAGCGATCCAAACGCCGCAACAACTTCAAAGAATCGACCGTCTGGACCCGGTCAAATAGCTCGACGGCCTGCTTGGCCTTATTGGACTGTAAATGCCCGATAAGTTCCCATCGCATCTCACCAGAGTATGAGTCCTTCTTATAGTGGGCCTCCTGGACGCGATTTTCGCCGACGGCAAGCAGGCCCGCCCTCGCGGCAAACTGCACTGCGTCCACAGGATGATTTTTCGTAACAGGCAGTAGAACAACGTCCCCAGAACTGCGCCCTGAAGAGCAACAAGCAGCACTGATGCGCTCACGAACTGCGGCGATGTTGGCTTCAAATTCCTTAAAAGTAATCATGCTAATGAAGCATAACTATTCGCTAAAAAAGCGCAAGATAAGATTTCCTTTAAAAAGTATTGAACTCCAATAAGAAATAGTTATACCATGTTATTTAGATGCACATAGAAAACTTCAAAATATTCTCAGACCTAGTTGAAAGCGAGAGCTTTTCCCGCGCCGCAAAGCTAAACAAAATCACCCAATCGGCCGTCAGCCAGCAGCTGCGCGCCATGGAGAAACACTTCAGCATCCTCATCGTCGATCGGAGCCAAAAGCAGTTCCGGCTCACGCGAGAAGGGCAGAAATTATACTCATCCGCCAAAGAGATCCTCTACCTCTACGATAAGCTCAACAGCGAGCTTCAGGAAATGAAGAAGGTAATTAGTGGCACGATTCATATTTCCACGGTCTATAGCATCGGCCTCCATGAGCTGCCGCCTTACGTCAAAGCCTTCCTGACGAAGTATCCCGAGGTCAACATCCGCATAGAATATCGACGCGCGAATAATGTCTATGAAGACATCTTAACCAACTCCATCGACCTAGGCCTCGTCGCCTACCCTCAGAAGCACAAGCAACTCGAAATCCTTCCTTTCCACGACGACATCCTTGTACTTGTTGTCTCTCCGGAGCACCCCTTGGCCAAGAAAACGAGTGTCGACCTCAAGGAAATCGCCGGCCAGAAGTTTGTCGGTTTCGAGCCGGACATCCCAACCCGCAAAGCAACGGATGCGCTTTTTAAAGAAGCGGGCATTGAAATCGAACCCGTCATGGAATTTGACAACGTCGAGACCGTGAAGCGAGCAGTTGAGATTAATGCCGGCATCGCGATCCTACCTCAAACCACCGTGATCCGCGAAGAAGCGCAAGGGCTCCTGAAAATCCTAAAATTCAAGAACAAGACCTACAAGCGACCACTGGCTCTCATTCACCGCAAGGGCCGTGTGCTGACACCTGCCATCAAGAAGCTGATCGACTTACTGACCTCAAAAGATCTAAACAGCTTCCAAAACGAAAAACTGGAAAAATAAACTTTTCTTTGAGCGGCACTTGCAGTGCAGTCCGGCGGAACATTTACTACCGTTCGATTGACAGCTAACCCATGCAAGCCATACGCCTATTTTACTGCCTCCTTTCCACCAGCCTGTGTGCACTCACGCTCAGCGCGAGCAACGCGCTCGAGCCGATCCAAACCCTGGAGGGATTTGAAGAGTATGAGTTAAGTTCCAACGGCCTCAGAATATTACTCATGCCTAACGAGGGCTTGCCCGTAGCTACCGTAATGGTGACTTACAAGGTTGGCTCACGCCACGAAGTCCCCGGCACGACCGGAGCCACGCACATTCTGGAACACATGATGTTTAAGGGCACTCCGCGTCACAATGCGGAGGAGCAAAACGATTACTCCAATACGATGGAGCGCATCGGTGCCCGCTCGAATGCCACCACATGGTTCGACCGCACAAACTATTATTCGACGCTGCCCAGCGAATACGTCCCTCTGGCGATTGAACTGGAAGCCGACCGGATGCGAAACCTGCTCATTCGCGAAGAGGATCTCGCCTCTGAGATGACGGTCGTTCGTAATGAGTATGAACGAGGCGAAAACAACCCGGTCCGGACTTTGATCAAGGAGCTGTTTGCCGCCGCCTTCACCGCTCACACTTACAGCCACCCTACTATCGGCTGGAAATCCGACATCGAGAACACTTCGCCTGCGAAGCTGCGGAAATTCTATGATACTTTCTACTGGCCGGAAAACGCAGTTTTAACAATCATTGGCGGCTATGACCGGGAAGAAACCTTAAAAGCTATCGTCGAGCACTACGGAGCGATTAAGCGGGCGCCCCACCCCATCCCCAAAGTCGAAACCGTAGAGCCCGAGCAGATCGGCCCACGCCGCGTCACAATCAATCGCGCCGGTCAGGTCGGCGTCGTGATGGTTGGCTATAAAGTCCCCGAAGCCACACATCAGGACTGGCCCGCGCTCTTACTCATCGACCAAATCGTTGGAGCCGATAAGACTGGTCGTCTCTACCGGGCCCTAGAGGATAAAGGCAACGCGAGCGCCACCTTCACCTTTGCACCTGAATTATACGACCCCGGACTTTTCGTCTTTGGTGCCTACCTCACCGCGAATGCCACCCACGAAGAAGTCGAGACCATCCTACAAGAAGAAATTGAGGCCCTGATCGGCGGCGGTGTAACGGAAGAAGAGCTCGCCCGCGCCAAGTCCGTAATTCAGGCCAATATCATCTACGGTAGAGATGGCCCCTACTCCATCGCCGACCAGATAAATGAAGCCATCGCGATGGGCGACTGGACCAGCTACGTCAACCGTCCGAAAGCCATCGAAGCTGTGACTGCGGAGGAGATTAAAGCCGTCGCCAAGCGCTACTTTATTATAAAAAACAGCACCACCGGATGGTTTGTCCCAGAGCTTAAAAACAGTCTCACGATGCAAGGTGGCCGAGCTTGGGGCCCAAATTTTTATCGAGAGCCCGAGCCCATCGGACCTGAGCACAACCGAGGGCAGGCCGACAACAACGGAGGGCTTCCGTCCGTCGTCGATTTCTCTTCCAGAATGCGCCGCGAGACCGTCGCCGGGATTGATCTCATTACCATCGATATGCCTATCGAAGGAGTGGTCTCCTTTGTGGGCAGTTTTGCTGCTGGTGAAGCCCTCAGTCCCATTGATCGCCCGATGCTGGCCGGATTAACGGCCGCCATGCTGGACAAGGGGAGTACCGGAAAAGACCGCTTTGCCATCGCCGAACTCCTCAACACCCTCGGAGCGAATATCGACTTCACTGCCGACGATTACAATCTCAGCTTTTCCGGGCGCTTCCTAAGACCCGACGCGGGAGCGGTGCTGGAACTCCTCGCCAAACAATTACGCGAGCCCGCCTTTAATCCAGACGTCTTTGAAACCGTCCGAAGCAGGCAAGAGGCCAATATACTCCAAGCCGTGGACAACACTGATTACCGCGCGAGCTCGCAGATCAGTCGCATGCTCTACCCCATGGCTCATCCGAATCGGAGCGAAGAATTGAATGCACTGCTGGCCGATCTCAAACGCACAAGCATCGAAGACCTGCGCAACTTCCACCGGGAATTTTACGGCTCCGAGTCCATGCGCCTAGTGTTTGCGGGAGACATTGACTTCGAGCAAATCAAAGCCGCCGTGGCCAATGGCTTTGACGGTTGGGCGGGAGGTGTGCCCTACCCGGATAATTTTCCAGCTCAGCTCGAGAACGCAAGCGAGCAGGAACGCATCTACATCTCCGATAAGACAAGTGTCTCCGTCCACTACGGTTACAATACCGGACTCAAGCGTAGCCAGGATAAATATCTCCCCTTCATGCTCGGCAACTACATCCTTGGAGGCAGTTTCAATTCTCGACTAATGAGCGAAGTCCGGAAAAAACTTGGGCTGACTTATGCGATCCGCTCTTACCATGAGGGCGATCTATTGAGCCCGGGCAATTGGGCGCTCACAGCTTCGTTCTCACCTGACATGCTCGACAAGGGCCTAGAGGCCACAGAAAAGGTGCTTCAACACTGGCATGCCAATGGGGTGAGCGAGCAAGAAACCGAGGCGGCGATCGAGACGCTTACAGGTGCTTACCTCGTCGGCCTCTCGACCACCAATCGGGTAGCGGCGCAAGTCCACAGCTTTCTTCTGCGGGGCATGGAGCCTGAATACATTGATGAGTATCCTGTTAAATTGAGGCAACTCACCTCCGAGCAGGTAAATCAGGCGATCAAGAAATACCTCGACCCTTCGAGTGTGAAACTAGTTATTGCAGGATCGCTCCACAAGGTTGCATCTCCGATGAACTCACCACAAAATACGGTCAGCGTGCGCCTGGATACTCCCAACCCCGGCTGGCGGATCCAGATCGAAAAGATCTACCGTAGTGGGGAAAACCTCATGGTTATCTCCCGGCTGAGCCAGAGCGAGAAAATTGCTGCGCAGGTCATCACCGCTGTTGCTGACAGCGCCGAGATTCCGAACGATCTCGACCTACCGATTCGCCACTACATCGTCGGCAAAACATGGAACTGGGGCGACACGAGCAACTACACTTTTATTGACTCGATGGATGCTTTCGGCACCGCTCTAGAAGAGTCTGAACTCATCTACTCGAACTAACCCACCCGCACTCAAACCAAACCATCTCCCTTTATGGCAAAAATCGACATCGATACTCTCAAATTCATCCTTCAGCGCAACGAAACCGATATTCGCAAGATTAATGAAATCATGCATGATATCGAAATGGAGCTCAAGGCCGAGGAAGAGGAACGAGCCAACCGTCCTCCTTCGATTAAGAAGCAGTTTTCCATCGTGCTGGCCGACAATGAGGGTGTGCTCGCAGGCAAAGATCTCACTGGCTGGGTCGTCCAGATTCCTGAGGGTGACAGCGTCACTGCAGCCCCCGAGCGCATTATTCGCGCTGCCTACGAATACAACACCACACCGAAGGGCCGCCGCATGCCCGTACAAAGCATAGGCGAAGCCTGCGAAGCCGTCACCGCAAAGCTCTTCAAAGAGCAGAACATCTGGGTAAAGACCAAGGTCCCCGTCCTCGCCGTCGCCACTCAGAACCAGATTCCGATGGAAAAGGTTGAGTAGGTGCCGGAGGCCGGAAGTCGGAAGTCGGAGGTCGGAGGTCGGATGCCAGGATAACGCAGTCTGAGTTTGTGCCACATCCAAATGCGAAGGCATTCAACCGAGTCGCTGTGACTTTGATTATCCTAAAATTACTTCATTTTAATTTGCGTAAATTAACGTAAATTAACGGTTGAATTCATTTTGTGTCCGTCGATCGCAGATATTGCCAATCCTCACCAAACCCCCATGAGCAATAGGGCTAGAGCCGAAATAACCCGCCTGACAGTGGACCGCCTCAAAAAACTCAAGTTTTAGGGTAATAAATTTTGCATCAATTACTGACCACATCATGCTTACCTCATTAAATCTCTAACGATTTATGGATATAATACACTGATGGACAGAAAATAGAACTTGAGATTTTGGATCACATGAGCACTCTAAAGACCAATGAGCACAGCGGATCAGATTATCCATGAGATTGCAGCCCTTCGACCAGAAAAACAGTCGGAAGTGCTTGAATTTGTTGAGTTTCTAAAAGAGAAGGAAAGAAAGAGCGAAGAGAAAGCCTTCAAGGATGTCTCTCTTGCTGGGGCAATGCGCGGCATGGAAGATGAGGAGAGTCTCTATACTGAATCAGATGTCATCGAAAAGTTCGGATGATCTCTGAAGGCGACATTCTTTTATTTCCTTTTCCTCAGTCTGATTTGGGAACTGGTAAGCTGCGGCCAGCATTAGTAATCAAGAGAATTCGAGGAGACTTTGACGATTGGCTGGTGTGCATGATCAGCACTCAAACCCGCCACCAGATTCAGGGGTTGGAAGTTGTGTTGACTGAAGCGATGCCCGACTTTGCTAAAACAGGCTTGAAGAAAGAAAGTTTGGTTCGGACCAGCCGCCTTGCAGTCGTTGAGTCGAGCGTCTTCTCCGGAAAGATGGGGAGGCTACCGAAAGAGGCATTTGATGGGATCAGAGCTCGACTGGCTGATTGGATTCAAGGAGGGGAGTCCATCCAGTCGCGGTGATCAATTCCGTTACGGCTTCGCATCCACTATATGCTCACACTCTACGTTGGCTCATTACTGTGGAAAAACAAAAATGAAATACATAACTTGGACCTCCCTAATTCTGCTGTTGATAACTGGTTGCAGCAAAGAGCAACCAGAAATCCAACATGTGGACTATCCACTCAGGACTCATTTAGGTCTTCATACTTTAAAGGGCGAACTGCCGGTCTCATTAGAAACAAAAGAACGCTCTCTGATTGGAGTGTTCTATCTCATAGACGGAGTAGAAAGGCACCGATACCTTGGTTTTGGAAATGACTTATTATCGCGATCTAGCAATTACGATTTAATTATAGACACGAAGGAAGAAAGAATCACTCTATCCCTCCCGGGGCATACATTGAGGGATCTTCATTTGCCTACAGGAATCATCAAAGAAATCTTTTCGAGCGGTGCTACGGCCACAACCAATCGACTACCAACTTTGATGTTAAATGGACCATACTCGGATTTTAGAATAATCGGAGGCGTTTTCAGTGACGTAATTCCATATGGCTACGATGAAGCAACCGGAATTATGTTAGGTGTCAAGTCTTTCCCAACTCAAGAGGATGCTAGCAAATACCGTTCTGCGAACAAGGCGGTGCTCACAACTCCAGAAGCACAGCCTCCGGAGTTGCGAGACGTTGAGGACTAAGGATAAAACAGATTAATAACCACTCATGAACACTGATAAATTCCTATCTGAAAACACTCCGAAACCAAACCGGCACATCCCTGGCCGTCGCAGGCAGAAAAAGCACCAGTCCAATTTTCCATGTTTTACAAAGAAAACCAAAGCTAAGTCCCCTAAGAACTGCCATTCAGAGGCAATCCCCACTCCTCTCGAATATTCATTTATAAACATCCAAGTATCATGAATGCATGGATAATTGGACTGGTGCTTTATTCATCTACGTAAATTTACGTAAATTAACGGTTGAATTCATTTAGGATAAATCAAACTCATGCCGCTCGACGTCCATACTGTGATGCAAAATACGAACCACATCGATCCCATCGTCCGTAATGAAGTAGAGCACGATATGCTGCCCCGCGAGACGTTTGCGCAAACCTGATGCGACCTCATCGAAAGGTCGACCAATGAGTGGATTTTCCGCCAGCGCACGAAAAGTTCGAGCGAGCATCCGCAGGTAAATCTCCTCCTGCTCAGGGCCCCATTGCTCGAATGTGTAATCAGCAATTTCTTCGAGGTCTTTCTTAGCAAGAGGTCTCAGGACATAGCCACTCATGCCCGACGTATCTTGCGCTCTTGGATAAAAGCTTCCATTTCGAAAGGTTCCGCCACGCCGCTATCGATGCCCGCTTGAACTGACGCCCTCAAGGCTGCCAGTTTAGTCTCTTCCGTCTGTAAGTGCCTCAGACCAGCACGCACCACTTCACTGGCCGAAGAATAACGCCCAGACTGAACTTGATAGTCGATGAACAGCCCCAAGTCATCCCCGATTTCTACACTTGTATTTCGTGACATAAATAATTCCTCCGGTGGACTACCAATATGTCGCAAATACTGGCACAATGTCAATTCCTCCAAAAAAATTTAAAGGACAAAAAAATTAAAGGACACCCACATAAATTCTTCAAAATGCTTGACTGACGGCAGAAAGGTGAACGAAAAGTCACTGAAGAATGCCAATTGCCCGAAATACAGTCGTGGATGTGAATTAAGTG
>Ga0307966_1002197_pt1 | contig 14883 bp, 13 predicted proteins | sample OrgLakmetagen646_FD_203141 | JGI IMG/M metagenome (GOLD analysis project Ga0307966, IMG submission 203141) | Saline water microbial communities from Organic Lake, Antarctica - #646 | ecosystem: Environmental > Aquatic > Non-marine Saline and Alkaline > Saline | place: Antarctica: Organic Lake... | reverse complement strand
GCTCTCTTGTTGGAGATTGGAGGGCCTCACAGTGAATTACATATATTTCAAGGGAAGACACAAGCTTGAGAAAACTGGGAAAAGGAGTCAACCACCTTAACTGCCTGGTTTAGAGTCATACACTCACTTAGTACATACTACACACCATCACACTTGTACGTGCACAGCAATCGTTCCTTAAAACGTTGGCGGGAAATGATTAAGCGACAGGTAACAGGGCAGTCCTTGATTTTTCATGACACGGAAATTTGTGTGACACCAAAGTTCCGTATCACGGCACCAAGCTTTGCCTTTGCCGGGAAAGCCAGATCTCGTGAAACGCCTCTTGCATCAACCTTATCATGGCGCACTTTGTTGCAACCTCGCAACTGCTCATAAATACAATAAACAGCACTGCTGATCTATTGACACGCCTAGTGGATCAACCTTAGCATGGCGCACTTTATTGCAACCGTAACTGCTCGTTTCTTCCAGGGTTAAAGGGGCTGCGCTCCGGGCAGTGCAAGGAGCGGTGGACCTGTTTAGAGGTGTGCAACGTCCGAGTGTGACGAGTCTGGGCAAAGGAGGGTGGGAGGGTTTGCAGGTAGGTCGTCGGGGACGGGATAGAGGTGACGAGTTCAGGCAAAGGAGGTTGGGTTCTGGGGTCTAGTGTCCTCACTTGCCCTCAATGAGGTGGATGTCACATTGAAATTTACTGATCAGGCTTGCATACTTGACTGGTTGACTGGTTCAATTAGGTTGAGCAATACATAAGATTGCCTGTCGTGACGTATAAGTTCGCCTGATCATCAAGATACAGCTCCTCTTTGGGTTTCAAGGGGACAAGTGACTGTTACAGTGTCCACTTCTTCTCAACTTCAAGACTCAGCGTCTCCTTAGTTTGCATAGGCTCTTAACACATATGTCCAACTTCTGTTTCCTGTGCAGAGATGTGGGAATTCTGCTTTTTTATGTGCATGTCTATGCACTGCCTCCTGTGCAGAGATGTGGGAATTCTGCTTTTTTACGTGCAAGTCTATGCACTGCCTCCTGTTATGTGGGAATTCTGCTTTTTTATGTGCATATCTATGCACTGCCTCCTGTGCAGAGCACTGGGAATAGTGCCGCAGCCCTGTCCAAGTCGCCAAGGTACTTCTCTTCTGCTTTGTGGGAGGTTATGCAAGCAGGAACGGATGTGGCCATGATCCCAATTCTCGCGCCCGGTCGCTCTTTCAAGGTGTGAGTTAAATCTTGAGGAAAGTTGCAAAGATGTTTATACAGCCTGCGGTTCGTTTCCAGAAGGAAGAGGAGCCAAAGTGCCAACCTTTAATGATATCCACTTTATTGCAGTTGCTCACAGCTCTTTGACGGCAAACTTGTTGCATGATGAATCTCGAATGAGCTTTGCAATTGGATCTTACTCAGTTGAGACATTCCGCAAGATGCATGCATATATAGGGTTGGCCAGAACCATACATATACGGTATCTTTGGCAGGCAAACCACCAAATACACATTCATATACGGTGCATATTTACGGTTCTGGCCAACCCTAGATATATGCATGTATGCCTGTCTACCATCTTGAGTAAGCAATTCTACCTGCCTTGTTACTTGTTACATCCAGGCCGCATGGCAGAGCATCACTGCCAGCAGAGATGTAGCTGGGCTGTCTCTGTCTGCTCCTAGGAAGACCACAGCTACCTTCTCGGCGCTTTCTCATGCTGTGCGACAGGTTTGTGTGAGAACATCCAAATTCCCATGTGGGCTATAGTTACAACTCAACAAAGTGCCTTACTCTTGTTGTGTACCTATTCAGCATTTGCTGCTCACGTCCGGGGCAAGGTTCCAATGACACGTCGTATCTTAATCAATTGTAGGCTATTGGGCCTGTGTGTTCCCATTCATGCTTATTTTCATGATCAGACTGCAGCAATTTAATGACTACACAATTCCCTTCATACAGGTTAACTCAAGCGTACAGGCCACAGCTTCTGCTGCACGATCAATACCAGGTGCGATGAATATAATGAGGAATTGCTCACCTTGCACTGGTATTTGTTGGTCACTGGAATATGCTGTCGTTAAAGAAACCTGGCATTTGTTCACTGAAATCTTGCTGTTTGTTTATTGAAGCATGTCAGATCTGAAGAGGAGGGACTCCTCACCGAATGCATGTTTATCTATCTAGGACGCCATTATAACAACTGCTTGAGTAATAAGCCTTTTCTTATGCAAGAAAGGAGGCACAATCAACAGCACAGGCACTGGAAACGGATTGGCATGTAACTGTTGTTAACATCACTAACGCCAAGTGTCACCAACCCCTTTGCTTTCAGGCGGCAACATTGGCTACTACTTTTTGCTCTCCCTTTTGCTCCCTTTCGTGGTCGTGGCAGCTGTTGCAGGTACTTTTCCAGAAGACAAGGATGTTTATAGTTTTAATAACTGAAGACTTATCCTGTCACAGTGAGAGCAATAGTGAGGAGAGAAAGGAAGCATGTATCAAATCAAGCAGCAAGTGTGCTAGTCCGCCAACAGTGTTTACTGCAACCATGGTTCCAAAAAATCATAAATTGTGTGTGAACTTCCACAAAAATTGTTGCCTTATACACACAGCAAGTTTATCGGAAATCTTGGAGGGATGAAAGTCCATTGCGCACCACCAACACCATCCCATTTAAACAGCAAGTTGATTATTTTCTTTCCAATTACAATTGCTTAAAAAACCTTTTTAACCTGCAGGTTTGCTGCTCGGCGCTGTGGTGGAGATTGGTGGCCGAGTTCTTTCAGTCACCACCATCATTGTTGCACGCTGCATTCATCAAGCGGCCAAGTGCGTATGCTCCCAATGTTCATACCCTCTTGACCAGATGGTATAGAAACTGCGCCAAGTGCGTATGCTCCCAATGTTCACACCCTCTTGACCAGCTAATATAGAAACTGCGCCAAGTGCGTATGCTCTAGGGTTGCCAGAACCATATATTTTTAGGTATAAACGGTGTACATATGGTTTTTTTAGCAGGGAAATTACCATACATAAGGTCACATGCGGTGTGTATATACGGTTCTGGCCAACCCTTGTATGCTTTTTTGTTTGACATCCTCTTGACCAAATAATTCAGATTCTGCACTGAGTCTGTTCATGCCATGCTGGCCGTCTACAGAAGAGTAGGGTGGGCCAGAACCATATGTTTATACGTATTTACGGTGTGCACACGGTATTTTAAGCAGGTAAATCACCATACATATGGTCACACACGGTGTGTATATACGGGTCTGGCCAACCCTACAGAAGAGGAATAGTTGTCAGCAGGAAAGGAACAAGGACGCGTGCAGTGTAAAGCTTTTCACTATGTAACAAAAAGAATTCATGCACAGGGTTGTGTTTGTGTAAATTTGGAAGAAAAAGGTTGCATTCTGCATTTTGTTACGCCAATTACACAGCTCCCTTTTTTGATAAATATGCAACAGATACATTTTTTCTTTGGGCATATTTTGCATCGTCTCTCACACACAAGCGTGAACTTTTCATACGCTTAAAAGCAAGGCCTTGGATTGTAGGACAAGGCTTAAAATACTCCTGGTGCTCCTTAGTGAAGGAGTTTTACTTACCCGGTACCAGCATGGTTCCTTTTCCTTGATTACCGTGGGGAGTGGTTTTTAACTGCTTGCGTAGTTTTTTCTAATGCTCTTCTTTGCCAAATGGCCTCTCACCTATTAGGTGCACATCCTTATCGTGCTGGGTGTACTATGCCAGCATCACCTGTTGTTCTTGCACCCTAAAAATCCTCTGAGTATTTTGGCAGTGCACTGGGGTTTTGCTATCTCCCATGATCTTACATGTAGTACCCTCCATTGATTGCAGAGTGCTGGCATCACGTTTTGCTGCCCCTCCGCCCCAAGTCATTCGCTACGCCCGACCCAGTACTACAACTTTGGAGCTGCAACCACCAGCCGGGCCAACCACCAGCCGGGCCACCAGCCGGGCCACCAGCCAACCACCAGCCGGGCCACCAGCCGGGCCAACCACCAGCCGGGCCACCAGCCAACCACCAGCCGGGTCACCAGCCGGGCCGGGCCAACCACCAGCCGGGCCGGAAGAGCAGGCTGTCGGGTCTGACGAGGTAGGGCTTGTTATGATGGGGGTGTATTGTGTGTGTGCAAGGACGCAAGTATATGTGTCGCTCTTGAGCGTGTATGTGTGCATAAATAGGTTCGGGTTCCAAGCAAAATTTCCATCTTTTCCTTACAGGTTGAGCTTAACGTGGGTAAAAGAGTGGGTGGGCAGGAGGAACAGTCGCAAGGGAGGAGACAGTTTAAAGTGGAAGAGGAAGGAGAGGGTTTGGAGAGCAAGGAGGAGGAAAGGGTGGGTAAGGCTGTTGCTTCTGGAGATGCAGCAAGGGGGGAGCAAGAGAGCGTCAGCGCACAGGAGGGCTTGGCCAAACAGGGGGAAGCAAAGCAGAGGAGTGTCAGCACGTCAGGCGGGTTAGTTGGAAGCAGCCCTGCGATTACTCCCATGCCTGACAAGCGAGCAGAGCTGAACGAGCCGCAGACGCCCGGGGCAGGTGGGCGTGTTTTGAGCATGTTGTGAACTGGAATGTAGAAATTGCAGGATCTCTACGTGCTAGCTTTGTATTACAGGCTCTTTACGTCGTGATAAATTGTAATAAGTTTGTGTAGCTGCTAGAATCTCTGTTTTAATGAAGTGACAAATGGCAGTTATGTCTTGATTAGAAAAACGCACAGTAAAGCGTGCAAACTTCGGATCAATTCACAACTCAAAAGCCCTAAAATTTTTGTAGTAAAACCTGCTAGCCAAGCTCATATTGTGATAACAATGCTACGATTCCCTTTTTTTTATGAAAGTTCTAGGTGCTACGATTCACTGACCTAGTGCTACGATTCCCTTTTTTTTATGAAAGTTCTAGGTGCTACGATTCACTGACCTGGATTTTTAACAAAATGCTATGATACACAGATCTGGATGTTCTAACAAGATGCTACGTTTCACAGTTTTCTGGATGTTCTTACAAAATGCTACGATTCACTGATCTGGATGTTTTAACAAAGTGCTATGATACACAGATCTGGATGTTCTAACAAGATGCTACATTTCACAGTTTTCTGAATGGTCTGACAAAATGCTACGATTTACAGTTTTCTGGATGCACTTACAAGGTGCTACAATTCACAGATCTGGATGTTCTAACAAGATGCTACGATTCACAGTTTTCTGGATGTTCTGACAAGGTGCTATGTATCACTGATCTGGATGCTGGCAACAATTGAAAGCTCTATTCAAACCGTTGCACGTGGCACGTTTTTGCGTCTGTTATATTGTGTTTGGCTAAAGGAAGCCAATTACTTTGGCACATTGCAATGCCACCCCAATTGCATCCACCTTACAATAAAAATGTATAAAGGTTACTGCTTGGTTTGAGCGTGAGGAATGGGCAGAGCCACAACGCTACATAACAATTCTTTTCATCTACACTTCCTGCTCATACTTCGGCAGTGTGCCCACATGTTGACACCCTGTCCAAATACACATCCATGGCAAAAAGAAGCAGTGTCTCTACCACATGAACGCCCTGTTCAAACACACAGCCGTGGTAAAAAGAATCAGTGTCTCTACCACATAAATGCCCTGTCCAGACATACAGCCGTGGCAAAAAGAAGCAGTGTCTCTACCACATGAACGCCCTGTTCAAACACACAGCCGTGGTAAAAAGAAGCAGAGTCTCTACCACATAAATGCCCTGTCCAGACATACAGCCGTGGCAGAAAGAACTGGTGTCTCTACCACATGAACGCCCTGTTCAAATACACAGCCGTGGTAAAAAGAAGCAGAGTCTCTACCACATAAATGCCCTGTCCAGACATACAGCCGTGGCAAAAAGAAGCAGTGTCTCTACCACATGAACGCCCTGTTCAAATACACAGTCGTGGTAAAAAGAGGTGGTGTCTCTACCACATGAATGCCCTGTCCAGACATACAGCCGTGGCAGAAAGAAGTGGTGTCTCTACCGCATGAACGCCCTGTTCAAATACACAGCCGTGGCAGAAAGAAGCGGTGCCTCTACCACATTAACGCCCTGCTCAAACACATTGCCGTGGCAGAAAGAAGCAGTATCTTTGCCATGTTCTCTGCTCGCAGATGTAGGAGTGCGCCCCACTTGGCACCCTGCCTTTGATGCCCTTCAGCACGCACGGCATGATGAGCAGGAAGCCAAGGAATTAGCTGCACGGAGTGAAAGGGTCACTCCGATGAGCGCTATCAGGCATGCAGCAGGATCTGTCACGCACGGGCTGGCATTCTGGAAGCATGATCATGGAGGTGGTGCGCAGGACAGCAAGAATGACAGCAATGGCAGGGGTAAGGGCGTAACAACTGACCCTGGCAGCGCTCCACCAAGCAAGGACCAACGAGTTGCTCCGCCAAGCTATCCACTTCCTTTGGGCAGTTTTACAGGTGTGTTGGTGCGTGTGTGTGCGTGTGTGTGTATGTGTATGTGTGTGTACGTGTGTGTGTTATCACAACCATTCAGAGGTAGCCACAAATCGTGTGTGTGTTGTTACAACTAATTAGTGGTAACGACAAATCGTGTTAGTTGGTTGACGGTTGAGAGTTTTGTTTGTCTTGTTCAATAAGCTGGATGTGCCATTCTTATAGCTGACTGCTGAGTCTTATACATTGCTGTCACCGTGATGGTATCTGACAGCGTGCAAGCATGTGTGTTTTGTGTGTAACTAGCTACCAAATCTGCCGCCTGGTTAGTTGTGAAAAGTTGGCCACTTTGTCGCACCACCAGGTTCTCTCCCTTTCTACTGCTTTACACTGGTCTGCAAATCTGTTGCTGCTTGTCTGTGGAATTACAAAGTCGGTTTTTGGCAGGCCATTTAAGATTCAGGTGCTCGGTACTGTTTCATTTAAAGAATCAACTGCAAGAGCATAAATGCCTCCTTTGGCTGATGAGTGTTGATAGTATATCATTGCAATAACCTGCTGTGGGTTAAAAAGTGGAACTGTTCCTTCCATACGCATGAAGCTGCTTGCCTCCTTTGCTTTCTCAATTTCTACTCCCTTTAGTGATCTGCTGCAGTGCCTCTGCTGTCCTCGCTTTCTTTGTCTTGCCTGACCTCTCCCTTCCACATTTTCTTCTCATCGTGTCATCAATATTTGAAATCACCAGGCTCTTTGGCATCCTCCAGTGTGGCAGCTTTGGACGAAGGGCAGGTTGAGGGTGCAGGTAATATTGCGCACGCAAGCAGTAATGTGTCATGGGCTCAGAACATATTTTTACCATCCTGACATAATGGTTTCCTTTACGCCTGCTTAGCGAAAGCCACTAGTGTGGCTAGTGTAGCAACAGCCACTAGTGTAGCTAGTGTAGCTAGTGTTACAAAAGCCACTAGTGTAGCTAGTGTAGCTAGTGTTACAAAAGCCACTAGTGTAGCGAGTGTAGCAAAAGCCACTAGTGTGGCAAAAGTCACTAGTGTAGCTAGTGTAGCAAGTGCCACTAATGTAGCTAGTGTGACAAAAGCCACTAGTGTAGCAAAAGCCACTAGTGTGTTCAGCACTTAAGCACCTTGGTGCTGAAGGATTTATATAAAGGGTAAGACGTGGCACTGATAAGAGAAACAAACCTGGATATTGCAGCAAGCAAGCCTTATTCTCTAAGTGCAATTCTTGAGGGGGTCAAATGTATGAAAAGGTCACGTAATTGCACTGACTGAGACGCACAGGAAAATACGACACACAGGGAAATTCTATGTTTACTTCGAATTTCAGGTAAGCGCATAAAACTTACACCATAGCAGCTTTCCAGCTTTTAAAGTTGGTGCTGGCAAAGAAGGAGAACCGCGCATCAGAGATGTCTACTTGCTGCAATCACCACAAAAAATGTACTGACCTGTTAAATGGCTGTCTTGGGCTCTTTAATCACTCTCTTCTTTGTGTCAAAGCTAGTGCAGCATGCAGTCACATCTAAAAATATTGAGTTGTTACTCCATGTGATGCCTTTATCAAGACTACCGTACCACACCAGCTGCACAGCTTCATTGATGAGGTAAAGGTTACATCGCTATATATGCCTCTGGGTGGCATCTGAGCGGAAGCTTGAGAAATGCCTGTAACCAAACCAAGACAAGCGGTAGAAAAAAAACAGGGGAAAGGGACTAGGCACTCAGCCGCAAAAGAGGCAGCACTAGACAGATCTGGTTGGTTGAAAAAGGTCCTCTAAGGTTCTCAATTCGGGCTGTCCTCATACTGAGGTGGGAAGGCAAGCTGGTGCTGTTTGCAAAGGCTGACAAGATGTTGGACATGCGGACAGTCCAGCAAAATATGTTCCTCATCCTGAACAGTGTGCCAGTCACATTTTTCACAGATCCTGAGCTCATAAGACCTATTCCTGTTATGATGCATCCTTTTGACCAGAAATCTATGGCCAGAAAGGTGAAGGCAAGAATGCGCACAGCTGAGATTGTTGAAAATTTCCAAGCAAAGATAGATAAGCAACATAGGCTTGTGACCTATTTTTATTAGAATGTGTGTGATAAGTCCTCATACTTCTGTTGGAAAGCTGGGTCTCATGAGGTGTCAAATTGTCAAGTTCTCTCCAGCCCCCGATATTATGTCCGCGCAGGAGAGTGAGCTCAAACTGTTTTAGATTAATATACTCACAAGATCATATGGCATCCAAAAGCTGCTGAGACGCAGGGAAATCTTGGAGCGCGTGCAGAACCTGACAAGTTGATGTATAACTTCCGTTTGCAAGAAGAAGGTCAAGCCGCACGATTTTGTCAAGGAGAGGATTGTGTAAAGAGTTTTAACTATTCCAGAATCGGATGGTGCATCTGAACCGGTAGAAAAAAGGCATCTGCCTGTTTTGCAGAGTATGCAGCGAGCATCGGTACCTTTCTTAAAACCCAGGAGTTTTCTAAAGAGTTTTAACTATTCCAGAATCGGATGGTGCATCTGAACCGGTAGAAAAAGATGGGCATCTGCCTGTTTTGCAGAGTACGCAGCGAGCATCAGTACCTTTCTTTAAACCCAGGAGTTTTCTCAGGAAGCCAAGCAGGGGTGGTTTTTGAGGAATCATGTGAGCCACCACACTTGACAATCGTACACACCAGCTGTCAAAGTGAAGACCTGGAGAAGCCACAGCTTGGCATATTTTCGCCTCTGATCAAAACACAGAAAAAATGCCAGCTGCACAGCTTTATGATGTACTAATTTTTCCCTACATCAAAGGGGTCACGTTGCTCAACGTGACTAATTCTTAATAATTGGAGCGGAAGCGAGCTCATGACCACCTAAGCTGTTTCTTTTCTTCCCTTCTGTGCATCTGTAGGTCCTCCTCCAGAGCTTGGCCGCAGGTCTTTCATGCAGAAGTTGATGCACCAACCTCTCTTCAACAAATTGGAGCCCACCCCAGACTTTCGTAGACGTATGCGCAACAGCTTTGAGCGCCAAGAGCCATGCTCAGGAACAAAACATGGTGCTGTGCCTACACCAGAAGGTAGGGCAAAAACAGACAAAAACCGTTTTACCGCAGTATGAAAAGACTTTCAGAGACGTATGCGCAACAGCTTTGAGCGCCAAGAGCCATGCTCAGGAACAAAACATGCTCAGGATCAAACCGTGCTCAGGAACAAAACATGGTGCTGTGCCCACACCAGAAGGTAGGGCAAACAGACAAGAATCGTTTTCCCGCAGCATGAAAAGGAAGGAATTACACGTTTGCACTGAGGACTCACAGCTGCCTCCTTAACTAGACATGTGTGTAAGAGTAAAAGCACTGTCATCTGTGTTCGTGTTTTGATGCCTGCGCTAATCAACAAAACAGCCATTAGCTCATTTTCTGGCTCGTACTCTTTCATAAATCACTGATTTGTGGTTCGTATTGTGAAAGGGGTTTCATAAATCACCGATTCATGGTCCGTTTGGTGAAAGGAATGCACCAGCCATGATCTGCTTCATTCCTATCCTGCTAAAGACGTGCTGGTTTTTTTGTATGTCCACCAGAGAATTTTCCAGTGGGGAAAATCCCTCCATGAGAGCCATTCTGACAATCAACCAATCTGACACACCCTACATGCCTGAGCAATAGCCATGATCTATGATATGCTGCATGCCATTTATTACCTAACATGAACAGGATTAGCTTGTACATGCACAGGACCCCTTCTTCCTGCAATGGCAATCGGCCTGTCTGACACACCATACAAACTTGAGCAGCCCCAGGCAGGCAAGGAGAGGGAGAAGGTCCCAGCAAGCAAAGCACGCAGCACTGCAGAAGCACCAGGATCAGTAGCAGCTGCAATGACGGCAGCATCGCCGGCTGCAGATGATGAACAGGACGCAGGTGAGTACGTCAGCCGCACCTCTGTATTTACTGGAGCAAATGGCCAAATGATGGAGCTCGAGATTAGGACTGATCCGGCCACTGGAGATGTGCTGCCTTATGTGAGGAGGATGGGTGGGGCTGGGAAGCAGCAGCAGGAGAAGCAGGAGCAGCAGCAGGAGAAGCAGCCTGCCCAGCATGTGTCTCAGGAAGGATTGTCAATGGGGCCTTTAGGCCAAAATGCCCGGGATTCTACCAACGGTAAGTTCCCAGACGGCTGGTTTTTTTCAACCTTGTGACTCTTTGTGAGAGTCCCTCGTGAGAGTCTCTCGTGAGCCATAGGGATAGTTGATGGCAAAACATGCTGGCAAGGCATCGCTTTAGCATGGACATCCTTTATTCATCATTAGATCAGTGCACGGCAGCGGTGACCCTTCTTTCCCCCCCCCTTCATTATGGCCATTCAAAATGACGCGCCTATCCTCTATGGCTGGAACTCTTTATTCATCATTAGATCAGTGCACGGCAGCAGTGACCCTTCTTTCCCCCCCCTTCGTTATGGCCATTCAAAATGACACGCCTATCCTCTATGGCTGGATTCTCTTTAAGACATTCTATTGCAACTAGTGTTGCAAATCCCCTATTCTGTTTAAGACATTCTATTGCAACTAGCGTTGCAAATCCCCTATTCTCTTAAAGACATTCTATTGCAACTAGTGTTGCAAATCTCCTATTCAGTTGTTAGCATCACATTCAATCAGAACGTCGATGGCCCTGAGGCTGAGTGACCCTGTCTCTGAAATCTACCACCGCCTTGATTCACATCATGCTCTCATTGCCAGCTACTGCTCCTGTGTCTGTACCAGGTACACCACCTGATGCACAATCCCTCCCCCGCAACGCCTCTGCAACCACTGAAGATACTAGTGAGAGCACTGGTCAGCAGCAGCCAGCAGCAAAGAATGTGGAGCTAAATAAACAGGTGTGCTGTGTGTGTGATGATGTTTCATAGTATACGTGGTAAGATTACAATCATTGAATGTGATAATAGTTTCATAGTATGTAATGATCATAGTATGTGACGATAATTTCATAGTATACGTGATGGGACTACAATGTGATGATAGTTTCATAGTATGTGATGATCATAATATGTAATGATCATAGTATGTGATGATAGTTTCATAGTATACGTGATGGGATTACAATGGTGAGAGGTAGTGTGAAGGTGTATCCACACTGGAATGCATTAGAGCATGTATGGGAGCTCGTGAGCTAGTAGGATTGCACTAGGGAAAAAATCCGCAGCCAATGAAAACCACTCCCCACATTAATCAAAGAAAAGAAGCCACTTTGGTGCTGGGTTCTGTGAATCCTCCACCAATAGAATAAGAATAAGATCAATGGGGATCAGGAGGGTTGAAGAATAATGGCAAGAAAGTGACCCTGGCGACAGAGGAATCACAGCACATTCTGCGTGATGACTTCTGAGGTAGAAAGAAAGCATTGCCATATATGTGTTTAATACAGGATAAGCTTGCATATACGTCTTTTTTGACAATGCATCACCTTGTTTTAAATGTATGTGATGATGCATCAGCTTCTTACTTTTGCACGATGCTTTGGAAAAATCCCGTATGTAGAAACCATAACACTTGTTTGTCGTATCTTGACAGGCAGTGTGGGACGTGACAATTGCCGCATGGGTTGAAGGAAAGCAAGCGATGTGGCTGCTTAATCCGTCAGCGATCCTGTCTTCCTCTTTTGAGGTCTGTATAATCTTGCAACTGGTTGCCATAAAATAATATGCTTTTTGTGTGTGCTTGCAATGCATTTGAAAACGCTCCTTAAAAAGAGTAGTCTGCAGTTGCCTTGATTTGGAAGGGAGAGGTGGAAAGAGGGATTTTGTGGAGCACAAAATGTACCTGTGGAGCACAAAATGCACAAAATGTACTGCACGAAATGTACTGCACAAAATGTACTTGAAGTATTTATATATATATATATAACAATTCCCTTCCGTGGGCTCCTAAAGTTGCTAGAATTTGTGTAGAACCTGAATAATGTTGTGTCAAGCGTGCCTGTTATTTCAGCAGTGCTTTTGCAAATAATTTCTCTTTGCAGCATACAGCATGTATGTGCATCAGGACGTATTATGTATGAAGGGTGCATGATTAACATTCTTGCAACTTCACGCTAATAAGCTCCTTGCTGCCTCTCGTTCCTCCAGTGGGCGTCCTGGTTTCTACGCGCGTTGTTTGTTTTCTTTCTGGCGACCTTAGACAGCTTGCGGTGCTTCTTGTGCGCTACCGCGCCTTCCTTCCCAGGAGAACCAATATCACACAGGTGATCACGAGCTACTATTTCATGTACCAGCTGATGTACTATTGCATGTACCAGCCGATGTACTATTGCATGTACTATCGATATACTATTGCATGATGTACTGTTTCATGTACCAGCCGATGTACTATTGCATTTACTATCGATGTACTATTGCATGTACCAGCCGATGTACTATTTCATTTACCAACCGATGTACTATTTCATGTACCAACCGATGTACTATTTCATGTACCAGCCGATGTACTATTGTATGTACCAGCCAATGTACAATTTCATGTACCAGCCGATGTACTATATCATGTACCAGCCGAGGTACTATTGCATGTACTATCGATGTACTATTGCATGATGTAATGTTTCATGTACCAGCCGATGTACTATTGCATTTACTATCGATGTACTATTGCATGTACTATTGATGTGCTATTGCATGTACTATTGATGTACTATTTCATGTATTAGCCGATGTACTAGTGCATGTACCAGCCGATGCACTATTTCATGTACCAGCCGATGTACTATTAATGTACTATTGCATGTACCAGCCGATGTACTATTGAGCTACTATTTGCATGTACCAGCCGACACTTGTGCAGTGCAAACGAGACAGTGCACTTTGAGCCCAGGCAGGAAGACAGTGTCTTCTTACACACTTTCCTCGTTACTTAGTCTATCTTGCATTGCGTTATCTGTATGCATGTGAAAATATAACTTGGTTTTTTGCTCTCTAAGCAGCCAGCAAACTTCGCCCATCAACGTGCAATTTCATCACTCCAGGCAGACGTTCACTGATATAGCACGCTGTTACTCCCCAACATCCAGGCTGCACCGGATCTGCACCCTGATCATGCAGCCTCCCGTTTTAGTTTCAGCTGCACTAGCAGGAGCCATGGATACTGGGATCTGGCGAATGCTGGGGGTGTGGGCCTCAGCGTGGGGGTGAGCACAGCTGCACATGGGTGGCTTTTGCTTCAGATTTCTCTTGTTCAGCAGCTTTGATAGTCCAAAAAACAGCACATTTAGGCAAATACTAAAAGTATTTATTGTGCTGTGCTTTTTCCAGTGCATGAGATGTTTGTGTTTCCCTTTCCCATAACCTTTGTTAGAACACTAAGTAGTACTAGCTCATGCAAGCTTGACTGAGGTTTATTTGTTCACCTGAGTTTGGCAAAGTTGTAGTGTGAAAAAGTTGGCAATCGTAACACTGTTTTGATTCCTTTGATCCCAAGGCCTAGTTATCAAGATATTTTGAATTGATTGCTGCACCAAACTGCTTGCTGCTGAGGTCTTGCAGTGGGCGCTGTCAGTTGTGGCCTTTCTGCCTAAGTCTGGTGTGCTGTGATTTTTGGTGCAGAATGAAATGTATAAAACATCTGTGATCTCCAGGCAAATGTGAGCAGAAGTGGAGACATTAATTAGCCTGCCAAAGGCTGGTGTACTGTGATTATTGATGCAGAATGAAATGAAGTATAACTGGGCTGATAGCTAGGAATCTAAGCTTAGGCAGTAATAATCTTTCCCCTGTCACGTTAAACTTACGCCAATTCAGTAATTTCTTGCAGGCAGGGAGGGAAATTTTTGCAGAACGCAGACGGTTGTATATTAGACTCGACATCCTAAAAGTTCCTGAGATAAATATTTAACGTGTAATAGGCCTACTCCTAGGGGTTATCTGAGGCCAAAAACGGTACGGTTTTTGCATGATCCCAGAGTATGGGGCCCGTAACTGGCAGGTTCCAAGCTCAGCTCTGCTGTGTAGATTTCAATGCAGCTGAGCTTGAAACCTGCCAGTTACGGGACCCATACCTAATCGGCCGCGGCGTGAACCCTACTTTTTGAGCAGCCATATGCTGTATCTGACCAGCCAGCTCACCAAATCCGGTGATAATTAGTGTTTTGAAATCCTTATAATAAATAAAGATCATTGCAAGAGAAATGGGGCAAAAAGACTAATTGGTTGGCGAGTTATGCAAATTAATGTGCCATTCCCCTGGAAAGTCATTTAGGGTACAAGTGCTCGATGTGTGCTTATAGTCCTGTCATTCTGTACGCAGGACGACTTGTCTAAATCAGAGCACATGCTCGGGTAGCTTATTACGTCAGCATCAGTTTGAAGCTAGGTTGTGTCCAATTTGATGAAGTGACGTGTGAGTAGTTGCACCTTTCATGCAAAAAGGAGCACGTTTTGGCTTTTGCCCAGTTCCCCCTCT
>Ga0307966_1002188_pt1 | contig 14904 bp, 12 predicted proteins | sample OrgLakmetagen646_FD_203141 | JGI IMG/M metagenome (GOLD analysis project Ga0307966, IMG submission 203141) | Saline water microbial communities from Organic Lake, Antarctica - #646 | ecosystem: Environmental > Aquatic > Non-marine Saline and Alkaline > Saline | place: Antarctica: Organic Lake... | reverse complement strand
ATACCCCCCCCCCCTCAACCCCCTTTCTGACCCCCCACACGAATAAAAAGGGTGTGAATCTGCTCAAAATTTAAGCAGCTTTCTGCCTGCACAGTTCTCATGCCAAATAATGCATTACCTGACGAGCTATAGGGCAAAAACTAATTTGCACACGCTCTTGCACTGACCACCTGTTTAATGCACAAATCCAACCAAAACCTTTGCCAACGCACTTTTTTACTTCAATCATGCAACTTTTGCATAATGCAATGCGTGAACTGCAAGATTGGAATCAGTTGCTGGTAATTTGCCCGAACACACCCCCGCGGCCTACTTGGGGACGTTCCATGCAATTCTATGACCAGGCACGCAGACCCCCCCCTTTAATCAAATCACCCAACAAGGGTACCAGTCGACTGGGCTTGAGCTGAGGATATCAAAAATATAATTAATATTGTGGAAGTAGGCCCAGTAATATTATTGATGCCTACTTAAGTAGTTCTTGCTGATCTGTGTAGGAAAATAAGGAAATGTGTCCACCGCACATTATGACTCATATTAATGTTCCTTCTCCGTGAAATTTCCTTCTCCACCTCCTTTGGCACCTGTAGAACAAAAACAGACTTCATAGTATTTCACTATTTCACTGTCATACCGAATCGTTGAAATTTCTGCTTTCATCACAAATAGCAACTGCATGTCAGTCGCGCGCCACACACAGTCGCGCTTCAGCTACATTTGCACACACAAATTTGCAGCGGAAGTGTTACTTTATTCGAAGGAAATGGTAGATAATTCCTTCGATATAGAGGCCTGGGTGTAAGTGGAAGAAACAAGGTAAAGGAAAAAGGAAAGAAGAAGAAAGGTTTCACTACAATTTGACAATTTGTATCAATTATCATGTTTAAATTTGTTGACGGACAAATCGCGGCGCATGGTTGTCGCTTATGGAGCCGGACGTTCAGTGGCTAAGAACTCACATAGAACCTGCAGCTTACATTTAAACCAATATTTTAAGGTGGCGTTTTCTCACGTCAGTCCAGCATAAGCCTTGCGGTATTATAATACGTAGTTTTACTTCGCACATATTTGAAATGCCAATAAACGTTGCAATGACGGTGCAGTCAGCCCGCCTACGTAATGGCTTTATTGTGACCCACCATTCTGATTACCTGGACAGACGACCTACGCACGACGTGTCTTATGGGAGGGCACTCTAATATGCTGTCCATCCATACGAGTGAACAGGATGAGAGTGCCCAGTGATGAGTGATCTCGCTGAGTCAATTGACTAATCACCAAGGTGCGGTCTTTGCTCTCAAAAACCACACACACACACACACACACACACACACACAACACACGCACGCACACACTGCCAACCTAGACCAGTTTAACGATGAGGTGGCTGCATCTCTGCCAGGCCTTGCTGTGCTTTTTTTCAGGTCTGAAAAGATGCCAGCTGCCCTCTTATCTCTTGTTTTTCCTCCTTCCCTGTACGAGACAGATCAAAATGTTCATGCTACTGCCCCTTGCTCACAGTGCTTGGAAGTCGTGGCACACCTGATCCCCGCACCGGACACCAACATCGTCATTAGGGGCAAGGGCTTGGACCGGCTTATCCATAGCAATTTCCCAGATCTGAGCAAGGTACGAGGGAACGTGAACATTCTGATCATCTTGCAGAGTAAACGTGCGGTGTCCGAGCGATCTTGATGCCCTGTCCGCCTACTGCCTGGAAGAGAACAGCTCACCAAGGAGGAATTTGAAATTTGACTGACTCTTTTAGGGGCAGTTTGAAAGTGAGCAAACACTTGTGACGCCATCCACACACTCATCTGAATGCAGGGAGGCATTTGCTATGTTGTCAGCGGAGAGGGCAATAGCATGGATGCGGTAGGGAAATGAGTGCTGCACTGCATATAATTCGGTGCAGATGATGTGACTCTCTTTCCTTGTGTCTTGATTGTCCCTGATCACAAATTGCGCACGTATAGTTAGTCATTGCCAGTGACACAGGGTCTTTGCTGCAGACCTTTGTGATATCAAAGTTGCGGAGTTAACAGCATGAACTTGTTTTCTGTTCTTTACGCGTTTCAGAAGCACGCATATATACTAAGAATTGCGTGCACATATGAAAACTTGTGCATACATACTTAGACTTGTTGCGTATGCAAATAAAGATCTTCACACACATATTAATACTTGCGCATACCTACTGAGAGTCTTGGGTCCCCACACCATTGCGCTTTGCCATTCATTCTTATGGGTGCATATATGGGACACACCCACACACACACACACATACACACGCACATACACACAGCAAAGTCAGTGGCTGTGCCTTGGCGGCCTAACCCATGGTCTGAAGTGCCTCCGGGATGGATGGGGAATCCCCTATCCACCCCTGAGGCGCTTCAGAGCTTGCGCCTCTAAGAGCTGCGCCATCTGTTGGTATGTTTTTTGTGACACTTTAAAACGAGAGACCACGGTCTGATGTTTGTCCATAAAGATGGCATATATAGTGCCAGAGTACAAACTTTTGGATCAGGCCTGTTTCTTTGATTTGCTGCAGAAGATTTGCGTGAAGCAGAGATGTATTAGACCTCAGATACCGTCACTTAAATATGTAGTCTTCCATTATATTCTTAATTAGAGAGCAACATGTTTTCTGACCTCAATTGTGTGGTTAATGCTTGATCCTTATGGACATTGCATCACTTTTGTTAGTGCTCATGAACGCAGAGCTTCAGTGCACATTCCGCGTCAGTTTATTTGAAATGCACAACCATCCAAGGAGGTTAGGCAGCTAGGTGTGCACTTCCAGCACAAAGCAAAGGACGATTGAAGGAGCAATTGCAAACAAGAAAAAAACATAGATCTGTTTAATCCTGAGCTAGTGAGTATTTCAAGAAGCATGTTGTGACTTGGGTATAGGAAAAAGGCTTTGCTGTAGGTTTAATAATATGATTAAGGAGAGGAGGAGCAATAGGGTTCCAGCACCCTACTCTAGGGACGATTGATTGCTTTAAGCTTACTTGCATCGCCAACTAGAGCAGGTGTCAGCTGCTTTGAGCTGATTGGGGTACCTTTCATAAAATAAGGACTGATAAGAACTATACCAGAAAAAGGACTGTATCAGAAAAAAATGGCATTTGGCTTGTTTGATCAGTCTTGCTTTGGCTGGCAGCCTGATTATTATAATTCTAGAGAGCTGGAACATCACCACGATTCATAAGCAAAAATTTATTGAAACAGTTGATATATTAGAAGAAGTTTTTGGCTTCCTGGAAGGATCTTGCTTTAGAAACCATGGACCTAATGCAGCAAAGTTGACAATGCTGTAGCCCGCACACAATCAACCTAAACCTCCACAACCAGAACACAGCAAATTTGGTTTTTCTCACTTCTCACGCATGAACAGTTGAACTCTAATCATTTGCCCAAATCTCTCTTGACAGCGCTTGCTTCAACTCCCGTTCAGACACACACTGACAAGCCAGATCCTAACCCTCTTTGGTGCAATCATGGACCCAGTGCCCAGATTCTCCGCACTTTAAACAGGCACCATCATTGTGGTTAATCCTGGATTGTATATGCTTGCGTATTACTGGATTCAAGTCGATGCGCGAGAAAGCTCCCCCTCGCACATTCTCAATGCCCCTTTTTTTCATCTCCTAGAGAACCTGTGTAATAGGATAATAGGATAAGGCAGCAATTCTAATCTTTTACATAGATTAAAAACTCCCAGCATTAGATTCTATATACAAGCTCATGCAGGCGCTGTACGCAGCTGATTCTAAAAGCACACCTTCACGTCCTCGCTGTAGCAATCCGGTACTATAGGAAATGTTGAGTAGGACGAGGAATCCAAAGGAGGGTTTAACTTTGTGAAGCCTGCACCCTTGAAATCACCCTGACCACAGTGCTCTCTCATCCTCTCATTTAGGCGATCTGGGCGGCAGGCTCCGACGTAAGCCTTACCTCCTTCGCACTCCAGCACGTACCCAATATGCTCAAGATTGGATCTGCAGTCAAGTGATCAGGTTAAAGTACTTGTGCGCGGAAATACCTAGACTGGTGATCGAACATTGTGCCAACAGCCTACCGTGCTCCTTCTTTGGCTTCACTTGCTCTGCCACTAGGTCCAGGAGTACTTGCCTGGTGTGTGGTGCATGTGTATATGCATGTGTGAACAAACTGAAGCTTGTAATCAGGCTTTACTTTACTGGTGCCTCTGCCTGAGCTGTGCGCAACTTCAGTAAATTGTCAAGCATGCAATTTTTGTCTTGGCGGAAATTTTCGGTCGTTGCTGTCCAGAATTAAAAGTAATAAGCGTCATTATTGAACCCAAAGTCAAAAAGAGAATCTGTTCTTCCTGGAAGCGCACCTCTGTCTTGCTTTTGGGCAGTGCTTGGTCGAGCACAACATGAGGGAGCCCGCCTGTCAATGCAATAATGGCTGCCTGTGGAACAATTGTTTGCTGAAGGTGATGCCATTTGCAAACAACATAAAGGAGCCCGCCAGCTACAATGAAATGCAGCAACCCACCTGAATTGCTCGCTCTGTCTTGGCACTCATAATCAACAAGTCCTGCTCGTAAGGTGGAATCCCAAGATCAATTGCTGGTTTCTGCAGCCTGTCCAAGAATGCCTGGTGCCCAGGGGACGCTGTCTGGCACAGCCCCTTGAGGTGGTTGAAAGCACCCTGGCCAAGACCCTCGACCTACAGATCAGTAATGTGCAGCACATGTTTTTGAGGCTAGAAATAACCTTGCAGTCATTCCTTCTTGCTGTTGCTGCCGTGCAAAAGTTAACCTGCCTCAAGGTCTGCCTCAAGTTTTCGCCAGAGAAAAGCATCGGTACAGCTGCCCTCAGCTATGTCGTACTGAAACCCCTTGGCAGCAGACACGCATTCCTTAAGCAGCTTCTCCATGCGGTACGCAGCTGCAATAGGTGCTACGTCCAGGACTGCCTCTACATGTGTGTGCAGGGGTAGATTTGTTTTTGGACAAGCAGCAGGAAAACAGCAACAGATAAGTAGGGTTTCTACAAGTTACGTGATAAAAACAAAGGATCGAAGTGCAATCGTGGCTGGCCACAAATGCAACATGCAGAAATGGCGGTTGCTTATTTTGTATGAAACACACATTGAGCACCATACTCATACCATGTGCAGTTAGAAATTTGGCCGCATTTCGTGGGGGGAGGCACAGGACACGTTCCCAAGCTTGCTTGCTTCCTAAGACCTGTACAGAGAGGGAGATACAAATAGGTGAGCAGATAGGTAGATAGATAGACAGATGGATGGATAGATGGAGAAAGAGAGAGAGAGAGAGAGAGAGATGACCATTATTTTGCAATGTTAGGTGCAGATAAAGCAGTTCCAGAAAGAATGAGATGCCTGTACCACTTTTGGTCGGCAATACTATGTTCAGGTCGGTAAAAGCTGCTACAAACAAGAAAACATAGTTTCACTAGCATGTGGTAGCGCTTGCAGACACACCTTGATTTCTGTAACTCCAGGATTGTGCTGCAGAGGTTCTTGAAGTGCTGTGCTGCAGAGGTTCTTGAAAACTGAAGAGACGCTCTGCAGGAAGCACTGCACGCAGGGAAGGGATGCGCTTGGTGGCATTAAGCCATAATACAAAATGAAGAGAAGGTTCAGACACAACAAGACCTGCTCATGGTACTGTTGTAGCCAGTTTAATAGAATTATAACCCATTTGCTCTAGTTAACCTCCGTGAGGAAGCCATTGTGACCATTTTGGCCCATCAAAGTTTCCTCCAAGATAACAGGTTGAAACACAGCAAGGCATTAGATTCTTTCCAATGCACCACGCACCCACACATATGGTCACGTACATACATATTGTTGAGTACCAGCAATTGCGGCAGATTTTGATGCAGCAATCAAATCTCCATCTAGATCTTGAGCAGCTTACCTTTTCATTGTTATCCATGGAAACTCTGCGTTTGTCCTCACAAATTAAGTAGAGAGTGTTCTCAACAGGATGAGGACTCCCTCTCTGCAGTCATATTTGATACCGGTATCAAGTAGTGTTGGGTGCATGTGTGCTATCATTTCTCAATTGCTTGCAATTGGGGTTGAGGAGCGTGCATAAACTGCAATGTGCAAAGTGTTTTGCACTTGAAGATGCATGTTGCGCGCTGCATGGCCTTAAAAAACAATTAGCAGCTAAACGGGCTTAATTGCTTCCGTGCCTTCAACCTTGATTGATGTACTGGTACTGCAGCCTACCTAAAATCATTATTAATGGTCACTGCTGTCTGCTTTCCCCTGGTTTAGGAGTTAAGCTGGACTAGGACAAGTTTTAAGGTGGTACACGGGATACACTGTGAAATACCAGCTGCTGGCCTGAGGAGTATGACTGTAGATCTGCCTGAGACTTATGCTATTGCAATACCTAGTCTCACCTGAACTTCCCACTGCTCCTTATCCATCAGCGCCTGCTGATTCTGTGCCCAATGCAGATGGTCTTGCATCATTTCTGGTTCCCAGCCATTGAGGGTGCTAGCAAACTCAATCGCCTGCAAGGAGGAAGTTGTTCCCGGTCAGTATATAGCAAAATGGGTGGCAAGGTATCATGCCGGTACCATGCGGGTGGCATGCCTCATGGAATAGAGTGCATATGTGCCCATCAAAAGTAACGTGCTATTTGTTGCCCCCTAATGCTTATCATCAAATGGTTAGCTGGCAACGGCAGACGATATTGTGCGCCTTGCATCTCTATTCAATAACAGTATTTAAGTCTCAAGCGAATTTATAGTATTTGGGTCATTAGTAAAGCGGGTATAAATCAAGAACAGTAGGGTATTATATCAAGAACAGTACATTTATTTACCTGTGAGTGTGCTTTGCTCTGTGATGGCGTATTAAGATGATGCAGGATGATGGCCACCTGCAGCAGGGCAACACAAGTGTTTGCAAGGAATTACTTCTTATTGTACCAGAGAAGCCCCTTATTGTCAAAAGTGCTACATGCCGGATTTAATGACACCAATAGGCTGGAAGCTAAACAGAAGCAGGGTAGGTGTTATGGGCCAGCGAGGAACAGAGTGTGAAGGCTGAGCAGACAGTTGAAAGGATTAAAGGAATCACAAGAAATGTCAACGCGTTGTGTTGGTATTTGTCTGATACATGGTCACCTGTATCTTTGTTCTAGCAAGACAGCTACTTGGTTACAGTCATGTTTTCCCTTGTTCTTGGAACTGATTTAGGCGATGTATGTCCAGTTGGAAAACAGGCACACAAGTGTGGCGCACACAAAAAAGTCACAATACAATGCAAGCAAAGATGCACAAATGCACACAAAATACACAATTAGATAGCCAATCATAAGCAGTAATAGTACAAACTTCCCTCAGCAGCTCCATCAGCTAATCTTAGGTCATTTGTTCAAAGTACCTTCTTGCAAACGGGTGCCATCCTTAGCAGTTGCACTTGCTTTTGACGAGGGTCGTACCTCCAGATGGGCATTGCAACCAGTGGCTGTGAAAGCCTACTTTGACTGATTCCCGTCACTTCACACGCCCCCCTGGCAATGCACATGTGCATAAATGTATATGTGATTAGCATCTCTGCTCACACCATGTTTTCAACTCCAGCACCATGTCACCTTGCTTTCTTATCAAACACATTTTGTGCCAATCTACTGTTTTCTACAGGTTTATATGCACCCAGAGTATTTTATAAAGGACATTAACCGACACCGTAAGGATGCTTGATCAGTACACAGCGCCATCCGCTTCAAAAATTGACAGAAGCCTTTCAAGTAAAGCAACAGGGAGCTTTTCCAGTCCCACCCTCTCAATAGCGCTTCCATCCTGTTAACTGACCTTGACAAGGAATGTTTGAACGAAGAGCTGCTTGTACCTAGTTCATCATCAATTTCTGCCACAGCTCTGGCTGCTGCTGGAGAGGATGGCAACGGCTGGACACAGCAAAAGAGCAGGTCGTTAAATGTGCCTGCACAAGAAAAAGAAAATGTTTCTGGACTGGACAATACAGTGTCATATAAAGAGACAGAGGAATTAGTACACAGGGAAAGTATTGCTAGCAAGAAAAGCGAATTAAAAGGCAAGCTGTAGAGTACAATGCTGCACTTGAAAGATAAAGAAAAGCCTCATGTGAGTATTTTTTACGTGAAGTTAACGTGCATATATGTTAATGGAAGTGTGCATTATTGTGTAGCTATGTGCACGCTTGATTTTGTGCATATGCGTGGATGTGTGTGTGTGTGTGTGCCTGCGCCTGTGCCTTATAACAGTTTGAAACAATCTTAATACTAAAGGCCAAAAGAGGGGACATTATGCCAGAGAGACACCATGGGAGTCTAAGATGGGCAATATGCTCTTTGGCTCATGTGCAGCCCAATTGGCAAGCTACAGTTTATACATATTGCGAATCTGTCTGTGAGTGTTAAATTTGGAAACTGTAAGTTTGGTGGATAAGCCTAATTTCCCGCGGCCTGAATCCCACTACATGCTGCCAAATCTCCACATATCACCTACTACACCAGTGATGTCACCTACTACGCCGGTGATGTTTGGTGTTTTATAATCTTTACATTTCAATCATTGCAACGAAAATGAATTAGCAAGCCCCACTGGTTGGCAAGATATGCATATAATAATATGCTTTCCAAGGAAAGCACCCGTCATTTCCTCAATTTAAGATTGAAGCTAGATGAGTTTGAAGCTAGGTATATTGGCTCCAATTTGATGAAATGGTGTGTGGCTGGCTGTCCTTTGAATGGTACAGTAATGTTTGGGCCCGTGCTCAGTGACCCCCCTCTGAAAATATGCAACATTGCCTTCTTTGCCTGCCCAATTTTTTTTCATTCCGGGAATACAATTGCCAAGATCTGAGGTCATGCTAACTAAGCATATTGGTGTAGCAAAACTGCATCCAGAACTGTGTCCCAGGCTATTTAATTTCGGTTTGAACGTGGACCTTCGAACCCAGATCCGAGGTGCACGATGCTGGAAATTGCATGCAAGCTGCCAAGGGCATCCGTGTTCAGGCTTTTAAAACTACTGTACAGAAATATGACAATCTTGCCAATTGTTCACACTCACACACATACACATGTAAATTAAATAGCATACACACGCTCACACAGATACACATGTAAGATAAATAGCACACACTCACTCACACACATACACATGTAAGATAAATAGCATACACTCACTCACACGCACTTGCTTTGGCGCCCCACTTGTCTGTTTCCTCATTTTTCTGGACACTCTTGGCTCTTCCAAAGCTAATGCCTGATTGCAGCTTGTCGCTCGAATCTGTAAGCACATAGCCCAAGCGGGCACCCCGCAGCGTGCACGTAGTCAGTGACAAACGCTTGCTGCTGGACTCGTGGAGCATCATGAGTGGTTGGCCATTTTTTAGCTGGGAGACAGCAGCCTGAATATGACGTGTTGGACAAGTGTCGTGCGTTATCGTTTCTGCATTGCACACATATAAGGTTTACCATTTGCATATGAAGCAAAGAGCAAAAGGGACATTCACATCCTGTTGCTATGTTGTGAACTGAGCTTTCTGCTGAATTGATTGTGTAACGCTGTGATTTCATGACTCTGGCCACCCTAAAAATGCAACTAGCACTATGCAAGTGGCACTGGCACTGGATCAGCAAGAGGTGCGCATGTGCAGGGCAAGGCACAATTTGAGAAGCCTTACCTTCTAATTTGTTTGTATCGTAAGAAGCCCTAGACAGGAAATTGTTACCAAATTATATAAGAGGTGGAGAAACAACATTGAAGGAAGAGGTTACACACAAAGTAGCACATTACTTGTGCCGCACAACAAGAACTGGAGTTCGGGTGCTCACACTGAACTCAGCAGTTTTCTTACCTGTCTTACATTTGCGCCAGCAATGGTGAACTCCTCCATTTTTGCCGTTCTCTCAGTGCCACGTCTGCAGGTGATCAGGTTTGCAGCATTTATCTGCAGGCATGGAGGATTAATCAGTATTAAGTATCAGAAATTGCGTATGTGGGTATGAGAGTGTTTGTGTTTGCGTTTTTATGCGCGTGTATGTTTATAGAGAGGAGAAACGGTGAAACCATTCCCCGCCGTAGATAGGTCCCTTTGGTACCAAGTTCAGCCACCTAAAATCGAAGGTGATATACATGTGTTTCTCAACATTTTGGTCACACTGCTCCTGTCGTGGCAACGTTTTGTGTTGTTGCTAATTGACACGCATACATGCAAAGAAATGGGCATTTGTAACACACAAATAGTTTAATTACTCTCGCTCCTAAGATGAAGGCTTCAATCCGCCCGCAACATAGGCTTTGCCTCGGTGCGTGCATCAACCTGCCTCGAAACGCAAAAAACAGTTCCGCTCTCACCTGGTGAGCCTGTCCCAGCACTGGACTTGTGTGGAGCTCAGCTGATGAGCTGCTGCTTATTGTGGGGAGGTGGTGCGGTGCAAAACCACGAGCTCCAGATTTGGTGGCGCATGACACCAATTGTATGCCTGCAAGTAAACCTATGCATACTTGCATCGTCATTGCATGGACTGCATGGACTTGTAGATGCGAGCCAATATAATTCAGAGGATGGAGTGGCCGTGTGGACGAGCAGGAGCAGGTGCGTCGATGAAACGATACGATACGACGAAGTCGAGGCGTGTCGAGCCTCTTCGCATGCAGTTTTTAGTTCAATCTTTATACTTACAGCATGGAGGAAGGTTTCTGCACACAAGGCAGCGGTGTGCAGAAGCCAACATCGCGAGGCAAAGGTGAGAATGTGGATAACTTCAATAATAAAATAAGAATATAAGGTACGCCTGCATTGTTCTAGCTTTTTCGCTTTCTTTTCGTTTGCGTTTCCCTCTTCCAATAAAATTATAATTTGCAACGGTGCTTGGGCCACGAATTTGAAAAAAGGTAGTGAGTACAAAAGGTGGTGAGTACGCACTCCATATCCGTCCTGCTCGGTTCGAAATCTCCTTTCTACCAAGAATTATCCACATTGGTGCCAAATTTCGTGGTATTATGTAGTAAAAGATGCATATGCAAGCACAGGTATCCCAAACTTGCGGGACGGACTGTTAGCGGGTAAATATGCTTGGTCAAGATAGTGATTTGACCTGACAAGTCAAATATCAACTGTTGATTACTTGACTACCCTGATCAGGCACGTGGCATATCATTGTTGTTGTTTGCAAGTCCCAAGAAGAAGCTGTTCAGAAAAAATGAGGGCAGATAGTTTTGCATTCAATGGGGAAATCACTGATGTGGCACAGGGCGCAGAAAAACCCAAGGCCTGCTGGGTGAACAATCTCACCAAAGAGGACAAAGCCAGCGCTTCTTAGTTCGGCTGTGTTTTGTTTGGCATGATCTGTTAAGCAAGGTCACTTGCAATTTAGAGTTTACTGCTTCTCACTGACTTGCTGCATATACTAGGTCCTCTTCAAAGCAGTTTGTGTAGTTCTGTGTGTGTGTCTCTTGCATCAATGCAGCAGCAAAAAGATACCAGTTGCTGCATTATACATTCATTTAAAAGCGACTTTAAAATTTGCAACAAATAAGAAAGTTTCTTTCTTAACGCGATTCAATAGAAGGAAGCAAACAAAAGCAGAAGTCATTCGTAGTGATGTCCGCCATCATCAGGCCCTGTACACGACCCCTTGACCGTCCACTTTTGCTCCTGGAATCCGATTGTAGATGGCGTTCGGCGGCTTGATGTCAGGAACCAAGCGCCATTGAAATGTACACCTGCGGTAGTAGGGGGTTAGAGTCCTCTTCACCCACAAACACCCACAAATGCTAGTGAGGGCACAGACACTTGTCAGTTGTGCGTTGAGTACAGGCATGAAATTACATGGAGTACAGGCATGGAACACGAACATACACCTCACGACTGGATAACAGCGTTCCTTTTACGATCTTTTGCAGGACCAGAATTCTTCAGCCACCACGTTCCAGGCAGGCAATAGTGCATGGTCCTCAATCTAAAAACCTTTCACAGGCTTGTCTCTGAGCCCCACCTGTCCCTGCCTCCCACGCTGATTGCGTAAGATTCGTCTCGTGCCCAGCGGACGCCCGTTACGTGGGATGAGTGGCCAGGGTATCGGAGCGCAGGCGCGTGCTGCACGACGGATGGGTAGTTCAGGAGGCTGACCTGGGGGCGTCCGTGCACAAGCAAGAGGAAACGTGTCATTCTACGCTTCCAGGATCCGCGTGCATGTGTGTGTGCGTGTGTCAGTGTGTGTGTCTGTGTGTGTTTGTGTAGGAAAGATATTAGAATAGTGTTGGACTTGCCAGGGCCCCCACCAAAGAGCATTGCAACGGAGCAAAACTTGAGAGCAGGAAGTCAGGGAAGGTCAGGTGTAGGACACAAAGACACTGTAACGAGACGCCTGTAATCCTCCCAACACGCCCGTAGCCCACCCTCCCCTTGCTGGACACTAGGGTGGGACCCAGCTCACTAAGACCCAGCCAAAGACCCAGCTCACAGTCTACTTACAGACAAAGCCCATAACTTCCCAGGCAATCGATAAAGGGCAGCGTAGAACCTATACAGATGACAGCTCACCATGCCATTATCGTCAGCAGTGAGCACGTAACGTCCAGAGGGGGAGCGGTCCACGCTATTTATATCACTGCAGGAAGGGACAGCATCAGAAGTGTGTGGTTGCGTGTATACGTGTGTGCGTGTGTACATGTATGTGTGTACGTGTGAAACAGAGAATGGAGAGCTTCAATGAATGGTAGGTACATTAAAATGGCGCAACAGCTGTGTTTTAGTTTACTTGACACTCAAAAACCACTTGCATCACATTCCATCCAAACTGTGTGGCACTAGTGTGCCAAGAGGGTTGCAAGGCTCAAAATTCAGGTTAGGCAGATGAAACAGAGGCGCAACACGTTCTCTGAATGCTAGTTAGCATTTTTGTTGACTGTGGTCAATAAGGGGGGCCCAGACAGGGAGGGCTGCACAAACATCAACAAGGCAGTTATTTCCTTTGACAAGGACAAGATAGGCAGTGTTACTGAGGAGCACAAACTCACCCATACACAAAACAAGCGCAAACACACACGGATGGATATGTACACAAACACATGTATGCACAAATACCAGGCGAACGACTTACCTGCCATTTGAAAAGGGCGGCCAAATGCCCATGACCGGGAATCCCAGTTCACATGACCACGTGACCCACCTGCATAGCAAAACATGTGTGTGTGTGTCTGTGTGCAAGTTCTCAGAGCATTCGTTACCTTCCTCCAATAAGAAGCGGAAAAAACAGCACGGGAGGGAAACAGCAGATTTTTGGGGATCACTGTGTTGTGGTGAAAAAGAAATTCTGAGCTGACATCTGGTGTCTGAAATAGATCTGGATACGTGGTTGCAACAAATGATCACAGTACAGGAGGCCACGGCCCGGGGCAGGTCAATGATGGTCTACAGCTTTAAGCCTTCCTCCTCACTTACTCGGTGTCCCTCTGGTTCTCCTTGATCTGCTTCCCAGTGCATGCATCAAAGTACAAAATCTGCAAGGGTGAACCGTAATTAGGAGGTGGGATTAGAGGACCAGTGGCAGTGTCTAAATTCATGTACCCTCTTCTGACCAGATTTCCGGGTGGGACTTGCGATTTTTAATCTGGGAGAGGTAATTGCCAAATGAGAGCACTGAGAGGGAGCAGAGCCCAGCACCAAAGAAACAAACAAACACAACAAGTTGTAGTGCCAGCGCTCAGGCAGTGCCTCAGCAACCCTACAGAATATAACTTGTTAACAGCACATTCGCAAAGCCAAACACACTCCCACGTGTACAAAGCACACATTGCTGTCTGACCTCATAGGCCTGGTCGTTGCTCATGATTTTGGTGCTGTCAGTCGACCAGTCTATGCCTGTGATTGTTGACGAGTGCCCCAAACAGCGTGAAATCCGCCTGTAGCCTGCCTGTGTTGATGAAAGGTTGTAACAATGCCTGTGTACGACATGTCATTGACCTGCTCCAGACGCACAATACAAAGCCATGACATGACGACGCGTCCAAAAGATGCACAACAGCGTAATGCTGCAGCAGCAAGTGAAGGCTTGCAGCTTTGTACAGGGCATGCACTGTTGACCCTTTGTTTGACTGGAGCCGTATGCAAGGACAAATGATACGCCCGTGATTTCAGATGTGCGACAATAAGCCATATCTGGCCCTTTCGTAATGCAAAAGGTTGTCCTCAAGGAACCGGCTTGCACATGCCACGGGCACAATACTAAGCCACTGCGATTTCCAGGCACAAGCATGCTCACAAATCTGATCATTTTACACACCTTGACGTCGTAAATGTGCAGGTGCTGATCATTTTACACACCTTGACGTCGTAAATGTCCAGGTGCTGATCATGTGATCCAGCTGCCAGGAAATGGCCACAGGGAGAGTACTTGAGCACGCAGATGCTGTCTGTGTTCAGCTTTCCCCAATACACCTGCCCATTTAAAACGAAGGCAGTCTTAGCTTTGTCGCTAGGCACAAGAGAGCACGAAGGCATTGCCTCCAACGCAGGTAGCCAATTGAATGCACTTCACTGCTTTTCTCGCAGGCTGCTTTTTCACAGACAGATGGCTGCCAAATGGCTTCACACAAGATACAAGATACAGGATGCATCAGGAACAGGCACAGGCACACCAAGCACATCTGTTGGTAAGGCAGCCAGCAGCACAAACATTCGCCTCCCGGACTGTGCTGTCCATTGCATTGTGCTCTCTCCCCTGCTTCACGTCTGAGACATGGCAATGAATGATCGCACGGAAGGGGGACTACACTGTACACCAGTGGGCACCACTCACTCCTCTTACACAGTCCCACACCATTTGGCACCATTCTTCCTACACGGCTCTACATCAATCAACACCACTCCCCTTACACAGTCCCA
>Ga0307966_1002186_pt1 | contig 14914 bp, 11 predicted proteins | sample OrgLakmetagen646_FD_203141 | JGI IMG/M metagenome (GOLD analysis project Ga0307966, IMG submission 203141) | Saline water microbial communities from Organic Lake, Antarctica - #646 | ecosystem: Environmental > Aquatic > Non-marine Saline and Alkaline > Saline | place: Antarctica: Organic Lake... | reverse complement strand
AGGTTTACAAAGTGGGCGGCGTTCAAGCCATCGGTGCCATGGCTTATGGCACGAAGACGATTCCTGCCGTCGATAAGATTTATGGCCCCGGGAATGCATTCGTCATGGAAGCCAAGCGACAAGTCCTTGGCACCGTAGGTATCGACCTGCTGCCCGGGCCGAGTGAAGTGATGGTCATTGCCGATGGCGGGGCTAAGCCTGCCCATGTGGCTGCCGATTTGCTGGCTCAAGCGGAGCACGGTAGTGGAAAGGAAATTATCTACTTCGCGACGACGAGTAAAACCCTGTTGGCCAAAGTGGAGAAGGAGATCGCGAAGCAGATGCCAGTTCTCCGCCATGCCGAGAAGTGTGCGAAGATTCTGAAGGACAGATGCCTAGCGGTGACCTGTAAGTCACTTGAACAGGCTGCCGAAGTCGCCAACTATATCGCACCTGAGCACTTGGAGCTACAAGTGGCCGATAAGGCGATTGAGCCATTGAGCAAGCAGATCACGACCGCGGGTGCCATCCTTCAAGGCTACATGACGCCCACTGTCATTGGTGATTTTACTGCTGGGCCGAGTCACACGCTGCCGACCGGCCGAGCTGGCCGCTTCTTTAGTGGCTTACAGGCGACGGATTTCATGCGCCGTTCCAGCACCGTCCGCTACGATGCGAAATCGCTCGCTGCCGCGGCGCCAGTCGTCGAGACATTTGCTCGCCTTGAGCAACTCGACGCGCATGGAAATTCCCTGACGGTTCGACTCTAGGGCAAGCTGAAGTCGCCGAGGCCTTTGTTCGTTCGAAGTGTAATTGGTTTTAGTTTTTGCTTCCCGACTTAAATCCCTCAACATCGCTGGCAAATGATTGAGCTGGATGGACTTAAAACTGGAGGGAACGCTTGGACGTTTCGTCGTGTAGGCGGAATTTATCAAGCGCAGATTAAGACGGTTGAAGACCTTAAGGCCTTGAGCGCGCTTGATCCGAAGCTGTGGGTTGCGCTGAGCTGCCCCGTCAACGATTTGGAGATCGATGATAAAACACTTGAGCTGCTTGACTATGATGAAGACGGTCGCGTGCGAATCGAAGAAGTAATTACAGCGGTCAACTGGGTTCTGGCCCGCCTGTCGGACGTTGACGGCTTGTTTAAGGGCAGTGATTTGCCGCTTGCTGCCATTAATACGCAGGACGTAGAAGGGCAGGCCTTGCTCGCCTCTGCGCAGCAAATTCTGGCCAACACGGGGCACGCTGGGGCCACACATATCACTGTCGCGCAGTCGGGTAATACCTCCAAGATTTTTGGTATGTCGCGCTTCAATGGGGATGGGGTCATTTCCACTGAAGCGGTCGATGAGCCGGAAATCAAACAGCTCATCCTGGAGATAATAGATTGTGTGGGTTCCAGCACGGACCGGAGTGGTGAACAAGGCGTCGACCAAGCGAAGCTCGACCAATTCACCCAAGAGCTGCAAGCGTATGATCAGTGGTGGTCGGCAGGCGAGGCGGAGTCAGATAACAAAGTCTTCCCCCTCGGAGAATCAACGCCTCGAGCATACCGAGCATTAATCGCAGTTGAGAAGAAACTGGATGACTATTTTGCACGCTGTCAGCTGGCGGCTTTTGATAGTCGCGCTCAAGAGCCGCTCAATCACGACGTGGGCTTGTATAAGCAAATTGCTCAAGACGATTTTTCCACACACAGCGCGGAGGTAGAGCGCCTTCCGATTGCGCGTATCTCTAGCGTCGTGGAGTTACCTCTAATTACTGGAATCAACCCTGAGTGGAACGCCAGGTTCGATGCTTTTCTTACATCGATTATTGAGCCAATGAAGTTTGGCACGCCTGAGTCGCTCTCGCTTTCGGAGTGGGGCGAGGTGAAGGCACGTTTCAACGATTATCGGAAGTGGCGTAACGCTAAGCCCGAAACTGGTGTCGAAAAGCTGGGGATCAGTCGTGCACGTGAACTCCTCCATGGCAAAATCCTTGGCAAACTTGCGTCGTTTTTAAAAGAAGATCTGGCGCTAGCGCCAAAGATGAAGTCAGTCGATGCGGTCGAGAAGTTAGCCCGCTATAATCGTGATCTAATTAAGCTGCTTAATAATTTTGTTAACTTCAACGACTTCTACGCGACCGATCGCAGCGCAATCTTCCAAGCAGGCACGCTCTATCTGGATGGCCGCGAGTGTAGACTTTGCCTGCGGGTAGGTGATCCGGCAAAACACTCTGCTTTGGCTGGCCTGTCCCGAGCCTTTGTTGCCTATTGCGAATGTAAGCGTAAGGATGCCAAGGATAAGTTTTATGTGGCCGCAGTCTTTTCGGCGGGGGACTCGGCGAATCTTATCGTCGGCCGGAATGGCCTCTTTCAGGATAGAAAGGGTGCGCTTTGGGATGCTCAAATTGTTCGTTTGATCGAAAACCCAATTAGTATTCGCGAGGCTTTTCTCATGCCTTACGTCAGGCTAGGTCGTTTTATCGGAACGCAGCTCGAAAAGTGGGCCGTGACTCGGGATAAAGACATTAAAACGCAAATGGAAACGGGCGTACAGCCAGGAAGTGTGAAGGCTAGCAAGTCAGATAAGACCGGCGTATTCTCAGGGGCTGGCAGCACCGCCGGAATGCTGGCAGCAGGGGGCATCGCGCTCGGTGCTGTCGGTGCGGGGATCGCTTCGCTCTTTGATACGATCAAAGCCCTGCAGTGGTGGGAGCTACCACTTATCTTAATTGCAGTGATGTTAATGATCTCTTTTCCATCTATGTTGATCGCATGGTTGAAACTGCGTAAACGAACCCTCGCTCCCTTACTCGACGCATCGGGTTGGGCAGTCAATGGCCGCACGCTTATCAATGCGCACCTCGGTCGGGTGTTGACCATGAAAGCTTCACTTCCAATTGGTGCTTCAAGCCTACTTGATAACCAACCGAAGGTTCGCACTGGCCTCTGGCTAGCGCTCGGGATTACAGTGGTCGCGGCCGCCGTGGGCTGGGCATTTATGATTCTCTAGCCGAACCAAACGCTTACTTATAGGAATTTGATTTTTTGGAAGTGCTACCGGCCTCCTATTCAAAGTTTTGCAGGGCAGGCTGTCGGTGCGATGAGGGTTCCCCTTATGAATTCCTTCCAACTCCGACCCTTATTGTGATTGTTCCGCCTTCATCGAGAACACTAGGGTGGCGTCGTAGGCGAACTCTTTTCTTTCGCTCGAATAGCTCTCGCCGTTGATTTTGAATTTCGCTCCTTTGGAGATGGATTTGGATGCGGTCATGTTCATTTTTGGAGTGAGATACACTTTGGTCTCACGGGCTCCACGAGGCTTTTCGACGAAGTGGTAGCTCTTGCGGTATTTTTTTTCCAATCGAACCTCCCCGTAGCAGATCACTGGAAAGTCAAGGTGCCCTTCAATTCCATAGGGCTTGAGATCGATGTTGATTGTTTCGTCGATGGAGCCGGAGATGCTTCTGTAGCTTTCGCTTGTTCCGCCTGAAAACGTATTCCATGACCACTCCCCGGTTTCTTCGCTGTTGGGCACGAAGGTCCCGGAAACCGTTATTGCTGATATTGGCGTCGTTGTGGCCATTGATTTTGCCAATCCGGCGAAAGCGATGAATCCCGCGCTGATTTTGTCACCTTCGATTGCCTGGTTCATCAGTTCATTGAATTTCTCAACGCGCGGATCAAGAACAGGTCGGATATCCGAGGTATAGATTTTCTCGGCAATTTCGTCGCGTTCCTCTTCTGTGAGTTCCTGAGCTTCTTTGTTCAACCGCTTGGTAAGTTGGCGGAGAATCTTTCCCTTGTCGGTTTCAATAGTAACAGGAGGAAGTTTCGACAGAAGTTTTTGGCACTCATCCTTAGAAACATTGATGGAGAAATGTGCAGTTTTAAGCGCTTCTTCGAAGGGCCCGTAGGTCGGCTCCTTTGCATTGGCGGAGTTAAGGAGAGCGAAGACGGATAGAAGAATGATTGTAGGCAAGAGACAGCGCATGGTGGGGAAAAGCTTACATTTTGAGGTTACGGGTGAAAGGTTTAATATCGATCAGCATGTTTCAATGCCGGAGATCGGAGATCGAGCTTCAGCTAATTCCGGATTACACGGCCCTTGCATTGGCTACTGATTCATCAACTCAGCTTTTTTGCTCTCAATCACTTCATTGAACACTTCCTCGACTTTTTTACCTTTGGCCTTGGCGGATTTCTGGAGCGTTAAAAGCTCGGCATGAGAGAGCTGTAAATTGATCCTGATTTTATTGGTGTTCGGAATGCTGGCCCATTCTTTTTCGAATGTATCCAGCTCAGTGGCAGTAAATCCCATGACTTCGAGGATACCGCGAGCCATCATCATGTTGCCTGCCGAGTTCATGTGTACTCCGTCAGAAGTTACCGTGTTGCCGCGGTTATCCTTATCCATAGTCTTAATAGTTTCCTGCATGATCGCATTTAAGTCTGCGAGTAGGCAGTTCTTCTCCTTGCTCAGTTCCACAAGAAAGTCGTTGTAGCCCTTTAAGGTCTGGTTGAGTGTATTGGACTGTTCTTCCTTAATCATCGTTGAAGTCAGGATGATTACCTTGATGCCTGCAGCTTGGGCTTTATCCACGATGCTGGTAATATTCTTTTTGTAATCCTCTAGCTGGACGCCTCGTTTGCCATGCCAGACATCGTTTACGCCGCATGAAAGTGTCATCCACTGGGGATTGTGAGATAGCACATCCTTCTCTAACCGCGCCAGCATTTGATTGGACTTGTGTCCGCTGATGCCTGCGTATCTAGCTTCCACCTCTAATCCTTTTTCGTTCAGAGTATCGATGATGATTCGGCAGTAGCCGCCCGGCTTCGCTCCTGCTTGGGTAATGGAATCACCCAGAAATGCGATTTTATCCCCTTTCTCAATGATGATGTCTGCTTGAACTGTTAGGCCAACGTAGATGGAGACAATGAATGCTAAAACGGTTTTACTGATGCTCATAGGGATTTATACTTTATTGAACTGCGTTGATTTTCGTTGATGGCTGCGGCTGCGGCCATGAGGGAAATAATATTAAGCGCTATAGACACCAGCTTCTGTCAGTTTCGCTATGCTGTCGACAACTCGTGCTTTGTCTTCGGGGTAAGTGACGCCAAACCATGGGCTGTCCGACCGCAAGACAAGGCAGGCCGCGCGGCTATCTTGGATGAGTTGATCAACGAGACTCGGCAGATAGTATTCGGATTTCATTTCGCTACCGCGCTCAGTCAGGAAGTTTTCAAAGCTTACTTCAAGCGGTGCAAAGAGAGCGGGGGAGAATCCCCAGAAGTTCATGGAGACGACCGCGTCATCCTTTAGCTCGATACGTTGCCCATCAAGTCCCTCACCACGTAGCACTTCGTCTGCATCGATGCCTATGGTGGTAAATTCTTCCACGCCCTGAAGCTGACCATTTTCTATTCCGCAAATGCCGCGATTCACTGTTCCGTGTGGCGACAGGGTGTTCTTTAAAACATAGCCGACCATACTGAGCGCCAGTCCGGCATCGCCAGGTAAGGCTTTTAAATGCTCCGCCATGTGTTGGTAAGCTTCGCGGCCATAGAAGTCGTCGGCGTTGATCACGGCGAAGGGTTCGGCGATCACATCGCGCGCGGCGCGCACTGCATGTGCGGTGCCCCATGGCTTCGTCCGGCCCTCCGGCACGGTGCAGTTGCCCGGTAGGTCGTCGAGTTGCTGGAAAGCGTAGCACACCTCGATTTTATCTTCGTAACGCTGGCCGATCTTTTCGCGAAATTCCGCTTCAAAGTCTTTGCGGATGACGAAGACGATTTTGCCGAAACCCGCGCGTATCGCATCAAGCACGGCGTAGTCGATCATGGTCTGACCGGAGGGGCCCATGGCATCGAGTTGCTTGAGGCCGCCGTAGCGGGAGCCCATGCCGGCAGCGAGGAGGAGAAGGGTGGGTTGCATAGAAATGAACTCAGTAATTTTTAGGGCAACTGACAACCCATAAGTGCTCTGGCCTTAGTGTCGGGCATCAATTTGCGTCGTAGCCACAGGTAGTAAAGGGGCCTACAGGTATGCCATCCATATTGTAAAGCAGATGGCCTAAAGGCTGCGCGGTATAGGCGTAGCGCACGGCAATGGGAGTTTTTACGTTTTCTGCGTAAACAATCAGCTCAGAGCCATCAATTTTAGCATCAGCCCAGTGCCAGCTGCCGTCCTGTGCCTGAATAGAGAGCCACTGTAAATTGGCATCCGGAGTCGGTGTGGGGGGCAGATAGGCCTCGGGGAGTTCGGTGCCCTTTTTTGCAATCATCAGGCCAGATTCGGCATCGTCGGTAAAGGCGATGCGGATGCTGCGGCCTTCGATCTTATGGTTTTTGTAGAGCGGAGAGCTAGTCATGCCCTCCATTTCATAGACGTCCTTTAAGACGGAACGTGCCAGGCGTATGCCGGTGTCATACTTATTCGGCGGGTGCTCGCCGGGCGTGCCGATATCGATCGTGACTGCCATGCCGGTATTCGGTAGTGCCAGTGTCTCAACATAGGCTTGCCGGATCTCGGCCCGACCATCGCCGCCGGCAGGGTTCTCGGTAGTCGATTCCTTTAGCCCGGGTAACTGCACATAGTGCACGGGGAATTCGCCCTGGCCCCAGGCTTCGCGCCAGCCCTCAATGAGAGATTTGAGTTTGGGATGGTAGGCTCGCTTATCCTTTTCGTTGCTCTCGCCCTGATACCAGACCATGCCTCGAATGCCGTAGCCGACGTGCGGTTGCACGAGAGTCTCGTAATGATTTCCCGTAGGGTAGGGTGCTTGGTTGAGCCAGCTTTCTATTTTCGAGCCGCCCACTGCGGTGGTGATGATGCCGATAGGCACTAAGGCATCTTTCTGGACGCGCCGTGCAAAGAAGAATGCAACGCGTGAAAATGCGACCACCGTTTCCGGGCTGCAAACATCCCATGTGTCCTCATCCGCCCGGTAGTTGCGCAGAGCAGGATAGTTCGCATCGTTTACGCTGTTAGGTGGGTAGTTTTTAATCAGCCCGGCGCGCCTGATGCTTCCGGCGATATTCGACTGCCCCGCACAAAACCAAACATCGCCCAAGATGAGGTTGTTTATCCCGGTAACTGCTTTTTGTCCGTCCTTCGTGCATGTGATCGTCATTGTCTTGCCTGCCGGGTTGTCGTGAACCGATTCCAGGATGACCGCATCCATTGGCTTGAGCAATAGGCACCATTGACCTGAATCGTCTGCCGTAGTCGTATGACTTTGACCATTGAAGTTGACCATCACTACAGCACCCGGCAGCGAACGGCCCCAAATAGGCAGTTTTATTTTCTGCTGCAGGACTGCGTTATCCCGAAAGGGTTGGCCCAGTTGGGCCTTGAGTGTGGGCTCGGGCTCAGTTGCGCCCCCTTTAGGGTTAGCTGCAAAAGTAGCTAAGGAAAGGCAGAGCGCACCGAGAAAGTAGGCAATTCGTCGAATCATATTTGCTGAATTATAACTGTTTTCAATCGTGTCCAGTTAAGGACGAACTTGAATTTTGTATGTTGTTCATTTTAAGCAGCTAGAGAAGGAAAAAGTATGTCCTTTATTTGAACGGGCACGCAGGAACGACCCACGTTCATTCCCAATCAGAGATGAAGACATGGCGACTCGTTTTCACTCAGGTTACCGATGTGCTGGATATCAAGCAACTCACTCGATGCGTTAATAGCTTTCTGGTGCGTAGATGGACTCCTCGCCATCGGGTGAGAGGTAGCTACAGCCTGTATGACGGATGTGAGCTTACAGGTTTTACCGTTATCGGCCATGCTGGTAAATTCATACGATTTCTTGCCTCACGCAATCTACCGACAGCATATCGTTTTTAGCATCACTCGCTATCGGGGGGAGGGTTTCTCGGCGTAAGCCTTTGGGATGCTCTGGATGGGACGGAATTTGATGTCGCGATAAAACACCTCGGCACCTTCTGATTGTAGTATGATCGGGCCTGAGGTAATAGGGCTGGGTTTCGGAGTGTCTATGCGTTTTGGGCCGTGCAAACGCATGACAACTTTGCCATTCATAATGTGGATGGAGTCATTCTCAAAACAAACGATCTCCAATGTATTCCACTCGCCTGATGGTTTTTCAGCATCGGGAGATTTGACGCAGCGGCCACTTTGCCCAGGTGATTGAGAGAAAAAGGTCCAGACGCCTTCGGGGTCGTATTGATAGGACACAGGATCGGAATCTGGGATGGGCCGAGCGGGAACGGCGATGGCCGAGCCGATCGCATAGAGGTCGCCGCAGTCGCCCTCTTGGATTTGCATCTCGATTGATCGCGCCCATGTGCGGCCTTCGGCTCCCGGTTCTGCATGGACATGGTAGAGTAGTCCGCTGTCGCGCGGTGTCTCTGCCTTAGCTCGTGGGAACCATTTTTTTTCTCCCCATTTAAATTGCAGTTGGAGGTGGTAATTCTTGAACGAGCGCTTACTTCTGAGTTCGCCGAAGCACTCACCGGAAATTCTGATTGCTGGTGCCCCATCGACATCAGAGATTACGGTGAAGACCTTAAGGGGATCAGAGTTGAGCCCAATGGCCTCAAGGTAGCGGCCTTTCTCATCTCGCTCCATTCCCGGGACTTCGGATGTTTTCGCAGGGGCTCTCAGCCAGGTAGTCCAGCCGTCGAGGTCTTTGCCGTTCCAGAGTCCGACCCATTTGTCGTTCGATGGTGTCCCAGTCAGAGCCGAGGTCAGAATTAAAGCAGGTATCAGGTAATGGAGAAGTTGATGAGCGGACATTAAGAAAGCATAAGAATGTATGAGATGGATGCAAAGAAATTTAAAGGAATATACTATTTGTAAGGGCTAAGTATCAGCCGCCTCAGTAGCCGCTGGTACTGAAAGGGGAGGCGGGCAAGCCATCTTTATTGTAGAGATTGCAATCGACAGGATGTTGGGTGTAGGCATAGCGCGCCGCGACAGGTTCTAAGACATCTTTGGAGGCGACGAGCAGGTCGGAGCCGTCGATCCGGCCCTCGGCCCAGTGCCATGTGCCGTCCTTGGCCTGAATCGACAACCATGGAATGTCGGCATCCGGCGTGGCCACCGGTGGTTCTTGTCTGTTCTTTTTGGCGAGCATGAGCCCGTGCTGGGCGTAATCAAATTTTACCCGAATCACCCGACCCTCGATCTGGTGGCTCTGGTAGAGCGGGCCACTCGGCACGACATCCTGCATCCCGTAGTCCTTATGCAGTGCCCAGGCTGCGAGCCGTAGCCCGACGTCATATTTATTGTAGGGGTGTTCCTTTTTCTCGCCGATATCGATGGCGACCGCCATGCCAGTGTTGGGAATGCCAAGCGCCTCAAATTGAGCGTTGCGGATGGCGGCGCGACCGTCGCCCATTTCCGGATTGTCGGTGGGCGATGTGCCCATGGACGCAAGTTGAACGAAGTAGAAGGGGAAGTCTCCCTGACCCCAGCCGCCGCGCCAGCCCTCGATCAGGCGCTCCATTTTAGGGAGGTAATCCTTGCCATTTCTGACATTGGCTTCGCCCTGATACCAGAGGCACCCGCGCATGGCATTTCCGACCAGCGGCTGGATCTTGGGGATGAAATTTTGATACTTCGTTTTGACCGGTGGCTCACCACCGTGTGGGACATAGAGCCAGCCTTCGATGCCTGTGCCCGCAACGGCGGCATTCATTAGCCCGACCGGCACCAGTAGCTCGCTCTGTAGTTTGCGTCCAAAGACGAAGGAAATGCTGTAGCACTTGCCAACGGTTTTCGGCGTGCTGATCGTCCACTCGGTATCGAGAAAACGCAGTGCAGGGTAGTCGGCTTCGCTCTGTGAACCTTTCGGGTAGGCGGTGTTGCCGAACTTTACCGACATATTTGATTGCCCCGAACAAAGCCAGACTTCGCCTATCAGGATATTGGAAGATATCTTTGTCGCTTCCTTGCCGCCAGCACGGGTGAGGACTGTCAGAGTTTGTCCGGCGGGTGAGTCGTTCACCGACTTTAGTTTATCGGCAGGCAGTGGATCGAAGGTGACTTTAAAGCGTCCGTCCACGCCGGATGTGGTAGAGCGCACCTGTTTGCCAAAGCTCACCGTTACGGCCGTGCCCGGCAGGGTCCAGCCCCAGACTGGGACGGGCATATTTTGCTGGAAGACCGCGTTGTCGCCAAACGGACGCCCGAGTCGAGCTTCCAGCGTGAGCGGCGGCGAATCTTTCGGAAATGCAGTGGCCAACTCCGCTGCATACAGCGAGCTGACGACGCAGGCGCTGAAGCTGAGGGCATAAAAGATAGTTTTAAAAAGGTTGCGGGACGGCGGTGTCATAATAGTAGGGTTATTTGCCAGAAGGAGGAGAGTCTGTTGCCTGTGTGAAAAATTACAAAGAATGCTGCCCGCGACAACTCGTAATTGATGAGCGAAAACGTATTTCTTGTCTTTTGTTTCAAGAAATAGCCGATGTATTGGCAGATTGCTTAGCGGCGAATACTTTGGTAATGTTAATGCGCCCGGACAGATAATTCTATTGTCTCTGAATCTTTAAGCATCTTCGCTCTAACTTGCACGAATGAAAAAATCCTACGACGCTCTGACCAACGCGCTTCCGCACATCCGGGACCTGCACGCCTACGTGCCGGGTGAGCAGCCGCAGGGTGATGGCTGGGTGAAGCTCAACACGAACGAAAATCCGTATCCGCCGTCACCGCAGGTAGCCGCGGCGGTGACGTCTGAAATCGAGCAACTACGCCTCTACCCGGAGCCAGTCAGTGCCAAGCTGCGCCAGGCTATCGGCGAGCGCTACGGCTATTCCGCCAAGAATGTCATCATAGGAAATGGTTCGGATAATCTGCTCGATTTAATTACTCGTTCCTATGTTTGCGATCCCGGTGCGGGCCACACTGTGCCGAGCTATTCACTGTATCCCGTGGTCTGCGGCATGTCAGGCCAGACGCTGATCGATCTGCCTTTTGATCGTTCCATGCAGCTGAATATCGAAGCATTGGCTGCAAGTGATGCGAAAGTCTTTTTCCTGACCAATCCGAATGCGCCAACAGGTGTAGCGTTCTTACTTGCTGAAATTGAAGCCGCGCTGCAGGCCATTGATGGGCTGCTTGTTGTTGACGAAGCCTACGTCGACTTTGGCGGTGAGAGTGCAATCCCACTACTTCGCGACTATGAGAATCTGATCGTGGTTCGCACGTTCTCAAAGTCTTACTCACTAGCGGGTATGCGTGTCGGCTTTGCGCTGGCGAGCGAGGGCATTATCGGAATGCTCGACCGCGTGCGTGATGCCTATAATCTCGACCGCATCGCCCAAGCCGCCGCATTGGCCGCTTTTGATGATGTGGACTACTTCGAGGCTCAACGCGAAAAAGTCATCGCCACCCGTGAGGCCACCCGCAGGCAACTCGATAAGTTGGGCTGGTTTAGCTACGAATCGGCGGCCAATTTCCTCTTTACCGAGCCTGTCAACCCAGCCGGCGAGACCGGAGCAGAGGTCGCCAATGAACTCTTTAACTTTCTCAAAGAGCGCCGTGTCCTCGTGCGCTATTTTCCTGGTCATCCTTTAACTTGCGCTTTTATCCGTGTCAGCATAGGAACAGACGAACAAATGCAGGCATTTATCGAAGCAACCCAATCATGGCTGAACAACGCATAGCAAAACTGACTCGTAATACCAAAGAGACTCAGATCCAAATGGAGCTGAATGTCGATGGCAGCGGCGTATCTGAAATCGACACTGGGATCCCTTTTTTCGATCACATGCTCACGCTCTTTTCCCGCCACGGGCTCTTCGACCTCAAGGTCAAAGCAGTTGGCGATATCGATGTCGATTATCACCACACGGTAGAGGACACCGGCATCGTGCTTGGCCAAATCTTAAAGGAGGCGCTGGCTGAAAAACGGGGTATTCGGCGTTATGGTTTCTTCCTGCTCCCTATGGATGAGACCTTGGCTCGCGTGGCGCTTGATCTGTCGAATCGTCAGGCCTTCGTCTATAAAGTGGATTATAAGGATGCTATGGTTCGTGACTTCAGCATCGGTCTGGTGAAAGAGTTCTTCCAAGCCTTCGCCAACGAGGCCTGCTGCAATCTGCACATCAATCTCGAATACGGTGAAGAGCCGCACCACATCGCAGAGGCGATCTTCAAGAGCTTTGCCCGAGCGTTGGATATGGCGACGACGATTGATCCTCGGCTCGGTGATACCGTGCCCACGACTAAAGGCACGCTTTCTCAGTAGTCCACGAGGGTAGCGCGGGTGCGTCCACGCACCGCACGAAACTGGCGAAAGGCTACGGGCATTCATGCGGTGCGGGACGCACCTGCGCTACCTATAATAAATTATTCTCATCAGTCTTCGCGTGAATTCTAAGGGCAGAGCTTTCCATACGCCACGCGCCAGCCTCGCGCTAGGTCGACGCACCCACTTCGTGGGCATTCTAAACCTGACACCGGACTCCTTTTCGGATGGTGGTGACTTCGTTGATTTGGAGGCTGCCGAAGCTCAATTTCTTCGAATGGTGGAGGAGGGTGCGCAAATCATAGATATCGGCGGCGAGTCCACTCGGCCGGGTCATACCCCGATTGATGCGGAGGAGGAGATCCGGCGTGTCGTTCCCTTTATTGAATCCATACGGGCGAAGTCGCAGGCGCTCATCTCCATAGATACCTCCAAGGCGGCTGTTGCTAAGGCCGCCATTGAGGCCGGTGCCGATATCGTCAATGATGTCTGGGGCGCGCAGCGCGATCCTGAGATGGCAGCGGTGGTGGGTCAGAGTGGGGCCGCTTGCATTCTGATGCATAACAGGCCGGCCGAGGATGCCGGGCAGGGTGATGTCATCGAATCGATCTCCAGTTTTCTAAAAGAATCAATCGACCGCGTCCGATCCGCCGGCGTGCGGGAGGATGCCATCGCCCTCGATCCCGGTCTAGGCTTTGGTAAAACCTACGAGGAGAATTGGGAGATCATGCGCCGGCTGCCGGAGCTCCATGCCCTCGGCTATCCCTTACTCATAGGTGCCTCTCGCAAGTCCATGATCGCGAAGCTCCTCGACCTCGACGATCCCAAGGCCCGACTCTTCGGAACCCTCGGCACCACCGCCCTCGCCATTCAGGCTGGGGTCGACTTCATTCGAGTGCATGACGTCCGTGAAAACCGCGAATGCGCTGATGTTATAGACCACTGCCGTGTCCCAATCTGAAACAGCCGAGATGATTTTTTGTTTTATTGCCTAAACTTTTTCAGGCACCGCAAACTCTGCTCGCATCTTGTAGCGGAGGAGTTGATTAGCTCCCTTTGAGTGCTCGCCGACGAAAGCCTCGGCCTTCGGGTCAAAGCTGAGTTTTGGGCCTAGGAGGAGGTCGTTCCAGTCCACTTCGTTGTCCTTAAGGTTTCGCAGCTGGGCCTCCGTCGTTTGGCGGATATCCTCGTAGTCTGACATTCTGGATATAACTTCATCTAGAGAGGACTGTTGTCCCATCTTGTAGGAAACATTGGCCAAGTGGCAGATTCCGGAACTGACGTGGCATCCTTCGATCGGTGCGGCCAGCATGCTGTGCTTGTTGGCGCGCACTGCATCGATGAAGTTCTGCTGGTGGCCACGCCCTGCGTTTCCGCTGTAGTTCTTGATCGTTTCCTTGCCGTCTGGTGTGTAGGCTTTGCCGCCACCTCGTGCTAGCTTAATGAGGCCTTTTTCACACATGATGATGTTGCCATCCCGGCGGTCCATGTAGGCCGGCAAGGCCTTGCTGCCCTTGGCTCGACGCAAATTACGAATTTCAACAGTCAGGGGCATGCCCTTGTATTGCATCGCGGAAAAAAGCATATTGGGCGCATCTGCAGCGTCATCCCATAGGAAACGGCCGCCAGACGAGACGACTGATTCAGGCAGCTGGTCGATGCCGAGCATCTGGCAAAGATCGCTGGTGTAGTGCACCGCCCAATTGCCCATCTCGCCGTCGCCCCAGCGAAGATCCCAATGCCAGTCGTAGTGAAATTTGTCACGGTAGATTGGATCCATCGGCGCAGGCCCGGCCCAGAGATTATAATCAATAGTGTCGGGAATTTGCATGGGCTTGCTACGAAGGCCGACTGAGTTGCGGCTATTGATCTTAAAACAGTGTGCCCAGAGCACTTTACCGTATTTGCCTGAACGGATGTCCTCACCGCATTCGATAACTGCGGGGCAAGAGAGCTGTTGGGTGCCGGCTTGGACGACCATGCCGTATTTTTCCTGGGCTTCGACCATCTTACGGCCCTCCCAAATTCCGTGGCTGACTGGTTTTTCAACATAGACGTGCTTGCCAGCTTGCATGGCAGTGATCGCCATCGGAGAGTGCCAATGATTCGGGGTCGTTAGAACAACTGCATCCAGATCATTCATTTCAAGAACTTTCCGGTAATCTTGAATTTTCTTGGCTTTTGGCGCGATTTCATCAGCACGATCCATCCGTTCAGTGTCAGCATCGCAGACCGCGAGTATGTTAACGTTCTCAAGCTTACTGAAAACCTTCATAAGGTCGCCGCCTCTCCAGCCTACACCTATGATGGCTATATTGACTCGCTCATTAGCACCTAGCGATTGTGCAGGAAGTAGATGATAAGCGCTGGTAAATGCCGCGGCTGCGGCCGATTTAGTGATAAAGGATCTACGGTTCATTATATTTTTATTAGGGGTTCTAAGAATGTAGACACTATACTTTCAAAAAGTATCCCAATCATCAAATAGAATCCGTAAAAACACTGTCGCCCTTGATTCTCCTCGTGTTGCTTAACGACTTGCCTCGTCACTCTGTCTAAACAAGCTATTCGCACTAAGTAATGAACCAGACCACCATCGAACTCAAAGACCTCGACTTTTACGCTTATCATGGCGTGCTCGAAGAAGAGGCCAAGCTGGGGCAGCGATTCAAAGTTGATGTCATTCTGCGCCTAGTCGATGGGCTGGAATTTGCGGAAGACAGCCCGG
>Ga0307966_1002182_pt1 | contig 14921 bp, 11 predicted proteins | sample OrgLakmetagen646_FD_203141 | JGI IMG/M metagenome (GOLD analysis project Ga0307966, IMG submission 203141) | Saline water microbial communities from Organic Lake, Antarctica - #646 | ecosystem: Environmental > Aquatic > Non-marine Saline and Alkaline > Saline | place: Antarctica: Organic Lake... | reverse complement strand
GTCTCCAGCGGGCTGATCGTGCTCTGGCAGTTCCGCCACCGCCTGCCTGCCAGCCGCGAGCGCCGCGCCCAGCAACTGATGGCGCTGGCCTTCTTTGGACTGGCGGCCGTCGTGACGTTCGAGGCGACGCGCGCCCTGCTGACCGGCGCCCAGCCCGAGGCCTCCCCCGTTGGCGTGGGGCTGGCGATCGCGTCGCTGATCATCATGCCGTTCCTCTCGTGGGCGCAGCGCCGCACCGGTCGCTCCCTCGGCTCGCACGCGGTCGAGGCCGACGGCACCCAGACACTGCTGTGCACCTACATGTCCGCCGCGCTGCTGGCGGGTCTGGTGCTCAACGCCACCCTGGGCTGGGCGTGGGCGGATCCGGTCGCGGCGTTGGTGATTGCAGCTATCGCGATGCGCGAGGGCGTGCAGTCCTGGCGCGGGCACGACTGCTGCGCGCCCGCGGCGCCACTGCGACAATAGGGGCATGTCCGTCACCGCGAGCGCTGCCACCGCCACGCGCGTACTGACCCGCGACCAGTGGGAGCCGCGGGCCCGCGCGCACGCTGAGCGCGTCGACGCCGCCACTGCCGGCCACCGCGAGCGCACCGCGCGGGGCCAGTCGCACGCCGTCGAGGACTTCGTGTACGACTACTACTCCGCCCGCCCCGGCCCACTGCGACGTTGGCACCCCGGCCCCGGCATCGGGCTGGCGGAGCCGTACGAGCATACGCAGTGGCGCTACTACCGCACGGCCGATGGCGTGGCCTGGTTGGACGTCGAGGCGTTCTGGGCCGCACGGGCAGACACGGTCGCGTACGTGGAGCGGCTGCTCACCCGGACGGCGGCACGCCCGCTACACCTGGGCTGTTTCGGGATGCACGAGTGGGCCATGGTCTACCGCGCCGAGGAAGCTGAGCGCCGCCACGACTTGCCGCTACGGCTGGGCAAGGACGGCACCGACGCCGCCGTCGAGGCCAACCCGTTGGTGTGCACGCACTTTGACGCGTTCCGCTTCTTCACGCCCCAGGCGGCACCGCGCAACACCACGCAGCCCACGCGCGCCACCCAGATCGACCAGGAACAGCCCGGCTGCCTGCACGCGACCATGGACCTCTACAAGTGGTGTGCCAAGCTCGCGCCCGCGATTCCCAGCGAGCGGCAGCAGGACTGCTTCGAGCTCGCGCTCGAGGTGCGGCGCGTGGACATGCAGGCCTCCCCCTACGACGTCAGCCGCTACGGCCTGCCCACCATCGCGGTGGAGACGCCCGAAGGCAAGCGTGAGTATGCCGCACGGCAGCGGGATTTCGCGAGCCGCGGCGCAGACCTGAGAAACCGCATCCTCGAGGGCATCCGCCTGCTGCGCGAGTCAGTCGAGCCCGGCAACGCCTAGCCTGCGACTGCACGCAAGTGCACTTACGCGGTGGTCGCCTTCATGCCCGCGAGGGCCGCGGCCTCGACCGCTGCGGCCACCTCATCGACCACGTCCGGGTGAAAAACGCTGGGGACAATGTAGGCGGCGTTGAGTTCCTCCTCGGTGATGATGCCGGCGAGGGCATCGGCCGCCGCAAACAGGACGTCGTCCGTCACCTCGTGGCTCTGGGCGTCCAACAGCCCCCTGAACACGCCGGGGAACACCAGGACGTTGTTGATCTGGTTGGCGGTGTCGCTGCGTCCGGACGCGACCACGGCCGCGTGCTTCGACGCTTCCGTGATATTCACCTCGGGGTCGGGATTGGCCAGCGCGAACACGATCGAGTCGTGATTCATGGTCGCAATGTCGTCGCCGGTCAGCAGGTTGGGCGCGGAGACCCCGATGAACACGTCGGCGCCGGCAATGAGCTCCTTGAGCGGCCCGGTGACCCCCTTCTTGTTGGTGTGCTCGGCAAGCCACAGCAGGTTCTCGTGTCCATCGCGGTCGATGTCCTCGCGGCCCGCGTGGATCGCACCATGGCGATCCGCCACCACAACGTCGGTGGCGCCAGCCTTGATCAGCAACGAGAGGATCGCGGTGCCCGCCGCACCCGCCCCACTCTGCACTATCCTCACCTGGCTCAGGTCCTTACCCACCACCCGCAGTGCGTTGCGCAATGCGGCCAGCACCACGATCGCCGTGCCGTGCTGGTCGTCGTGAAAGACGGGAAGGTCAAGCTCGGCCCGCAGCCGCGCCTCGACTTCGAAACACCGCGGGGCGGAGATGTCCTCGAGGTTGATGCCAGCAAAGACGGGGGCGATGGCCTTGACCGCCGCCACGATCTCGTCGACATCCTGCGTGTCGAGGCAGATCGGGAACGCATCAATATCCGCGAATCGCTTGAACAGCGCCGCCTTGCCCTCCATGACGGGCATGGCCGCCAGTGGACCAATGTTGCCCAGGCCCAGCACTGCGCTGCCATCGGTCACGACAGCGACCGTGTTGCGCTTGATGGTCAACCGGCGCGCGTTGTCGGGGTTCTCGGCAATGGCCTCGCACACGCGCGCGACCCCCGGCGTGTAGACCATGGACATGTCGTCACGGTTGCGGATGGGCACCTTGGACTCGATGCTGAGCTTGCCGCCCAGGTGCATGAGGAACGTGCGGTCGCTGACCTTGGATATCTGCACACCATGAACGGCGCGCATCGCCTCCACGATCGTGTCAGCATGCGCGGAGTCGCGTGTCGCCGCAGTGACATCCACCTGCAGCCGATCATGACCGGAGGCGGTGACGTCGAGCCCGGTGACTAGCCCTCCGGCGCTTTCGATGAGTTCAGTCAACTCGCTCACTGCCCTGGGTCGAGCCGGAAGCTCGAGCCGGACGGTGATCGAATTGGATACTGAGGGAATGGAGTTGTCCATTGTCCTCTCTCTGCGCACCTGTGCGCGTGGCGGATCAGACGATGAGCCGGAATGGCTCCTCAATAGTGCTGACCAGGACATCCATCCAGCGTGCCGCCAGGGCTCCGTCGATCGCGCGATGGTCGACAGACAGCACGAGCGTCATCTGAGTCGCCACGTCCAACGCGCCGTCCACCACGGCGGGCTGCGGGCGACCTGCGCCGACAGCCAAAATGGCCGCGTGAGGAGGGTTGATGATGGCCGAGAACTCGTCGACTCCGTACATGCCCAGGTTGGTGACGCTGATGCTCCCACCCTCGAGGTCCCGTTGCTGCAGCTTGCCATCGTTGGCCAGCTGCACAAACTCCTTCACGGAGCGGGCAATGCCGCTGAGCGATGTTGATTCCACGGATCGCAGCACCGGCGTCACAAGCCCGCGTTCACCCGCGATCGCGACAGCGATATCGACGGAGTCGAACTGCCGGATGGCATCGTCCGTCCAGATGACGTTCGCCTCCGGAACTTGGACGTGGGCAGCGGCCACCGCTCGAATGACCAGGTCGTTGACCGAGATCTTGTACTCCGAGACACTGTTCAGCTGTGTGCGCAGCTCGAGCAGGGCGTCAATGCTGGCCGTGCGCTTCACGTAGAAGTGCGGCGTGCTCTGCTTGCTCTGCGTCAGGCGACTCGCCACCGCGCGGCGCAAACGCGAGTGCGGGATGTCGGTGAATCCGGCGCCGCCCTTGGCGGGCGTGGGCGACGGGGACGGTGCCTGCGCCGCTGGGGCATCGCTTGCCGCCTCGACGTCCGAGTGCTGGCCGGCGTTGGCCACCGCAGCCTCGACGTCACGGCGAACGATGCGTCCGCCCGGTCCCGTGCCCGTCACGGACTCCACCGGAAGCCCGGCTTCCTTCAGCAACCTGCGGGCCAGCGGGCTCATGAAGACGCGTCCGTGCTCATCGGACCCACCGCTGTCCTGTGACGACTTCTCGTCTGCAGGGCGCTCAGCCGACGGTGCCGGGGCAGGCGTCGGTGCTGGGGTCTCAGTCGCTTCGGGGGCGGCAGGGGCTCTCGCCGGAGCATCGGCGGAGTCCTCAGCCTCGCTCGGCTGCGGCGCTTCCTTCGCGTCGTCCGCTGATTCGGTGACACCGAGTTCTCCGAGCAGGGCGTCCACATCGGCATCCTTCTCGCTGGCGTCGCCCAGGAGCGCCATGGGCGAACCCACCTCGACGGTGGACCCGGGAGTGGCGAGCGCCTTCAGAAGGACGGCGTCAGTCTCCGCCTCAACTTCCACCACGGCCTTCTCGGTTTCAATGACGACGATCGGATCGCCGACGCTGAACGACGCCTGCTCGCTGACAAGCCATTCGGACAAGATGACTTCGGTGGCGCCTGCAGCGACCTCTGGTACACGCAACAACGTTGCCATGACTACTCCTCGATCTCGGTATGGGGCATGTCAGTCGTTGGCAAGCTCGCGCAGCTTGGAGACGACTTCCTCGGTCTTGGCGATGGCGGCACGTTCCAGCACCTTGCTGATGCTCGGGGAGGCCTCAGCGCCGGTGACGCGCTCGATCGGGGCGTCGAGCCAATCGAACAGGCGGCGCTGGATCTCGTCGGCGAGCCAGCCACCGTAGGACGTGCCGATTGCTCCCTGCTCGACGATCAGTACACGGTTGGTCTTGCGCACACTGGCGCTGATCGTGTCCCAGTCGATGCTCGCGCGGTCAAGCCAACGCAGGTCGATCACGTCGGCGGACAGGCCTTCGACCTGGTCGAGCGCCTCGAGGCTGTGGCCCACCATGGACAGGTAGGAGATCACCGTGAGGTCGTCCCCCTCGCGTCGCAGCGCGGCCTTGCCCACCGGAAGGCGGTAGTCCAGGTCATCCACGGGGCCCACCCCGGTGGACGTGTAGAGGTCGACGTGCTCAAGCACCACCACGGGGTCGTCGCAGGCCAGCGCGGTGTTCATGAGGCCGACGTAGTCGAAGGGGTTCGACGGGGCCACCACGCGCAGGCCCGGTGCCGTCGCGAGTATGCCCGCGGGGTCCATGGTGTGCTGCGATCCGTACCCGCTACCGGCGGCGAGCTTGCTGCGCAGCACAAAGGGTACGGCGCTGTCGCCGCCGAACATGTGACGGGCCTTGGCGACCTGGTTGAAGAGCTGGTCAGCAGCCACCCACATGAAGTCTGCGTACATGAACTCAACGATGGGGCGGAACCGGCCATCGAGCGCCATGCCGCCGCCCAGTCCCGCGAAGGCGTTCTCGCTGATGGGTGTGCCGAGCACGCGGTCGGGATACATCTCCAGGGCCTTCTTGGTGGCGCCGTTGGTGCCGCCCTTGAGTCCGTTGACGTCTTCGCCCATGACCACGACCGAGTCGTCAGTCTCCATGCGGCGCGCCATCACATCGCTGACCACGTCGATGAAGCGCCGTTGCCCCAACTCTCCGCTGAACGTGTCCTCTTCCTCATAGCGACTGTCGTCCAACTCGCTGAGGTCGCCGCGCACGCCCACGTCTACAAAGCTCACGTCGGGCCACTTGTCGTCCCTGATGCGGCGCTGACCCGGCTTTCCACCCGGGACCGGCTCAAGAAGCGAGTCTCCGATTTCGCGCATGACGCTGAGCACGTTCTCACGCGCGGCGTCAATCTGCGCCTTGGTGGCCAGCTTGCGGTCCACCACATTCTTGATCAGCATCTCGAGCGGATCGCGATCGCGCCAGGACTTCTCTTCGGCCTTGTCGCGGTAGCCAAAGGCGCTGCCGGGGTACGGTCCGTTCTGGTGGAAGAAGCGATACACATCGGCTTCCACAATGGTGGGGCCGTTGCCGGCACGCATGTGCGCCACCGCCTCTTCCATGGCGATATTCACCGCGAGCGGGTCCATACCGTCCACGCGCCAGCTGGAGATGTTGAAGCCCAGTCCGCGGGCGGACAGGCGCGGCTCTGCAGTCGACGCAGTGACGGGTGTGGAGACCGCGTACTGGTTGTTCTCGATGAAGAAGCACACCGGGAGCTTCCAGACGGCGGCAAGGTTGAACGTTTCCAGCACGGAGCCGATGTTGATGGCGCCATCACCGAAGTAGGTCACCGACACGGCATCGGTGCCGGCGTGCATCTGATTCCAGGCAAAGCCTGCCGCCTGGGGCACGCCCCCGCCCACGATGGCGTTGGTGCCCATGGCCCCCGCCTCACGCCACTGGAGGTGCATCGAGCCGCCGCGGCCGCGGCAGAAGCCCTCGGCCAGACCACAGATCTCCGCGAGGGTGCGGTGGAGGACCTCGCGCACATCGGGGGTGATCTCGGGCAGCGCGCCGGATGCGGGTTCCATCACGTGACCGAAGGCCTTGGCCAGGAACTGGTGGTGGCCGCGGTGGGAGCCGTTGACGAAGTCGTCACTACGCAGAGCCAGGACGGATCCGACGGCCCCACCTTCTTGGCCGATGCTGGAGTGCGCGGGGCCATGAATCAGGCCCTCACCCGCCAGTTCGAGCACATACTCCTCGAACGTCCGCACCCACAGTGTCTGGCCCAGCATCTGGAGCAGCAGGTTCGGATCGGCGGTTTCCCAGTCCTTGCGGGACGCCAGCAGTTCGACCCACGGTGATCCAGCGGTGAGCTTCTTATGGCTTGACATGCAGACTCCTCCACGCGACGTATTTACTGACAGCATGCCACACAATTGGATCCATTGGAAGACGGAATCGGCGTGATTCTCGAAGTTTTCTGGCCACTTGCCCTTGAGGCGCCCGTGTTCTGGACATACAATGGATCCGAACAGAGAGGTTGACGCCATGACAGCAGACCCGCCCCCCATCGTCGGCATCACCGGTGTCGACCACATCGGGCTCACCGTCCCCGACCTCAAAGAGGCCCGCGCGTTCTTTGTCGATGTGCTGGGGTGCGAGTACATGTACACGCTCGGCCCGTATCAGCACGACGACAACTGGATGAGTGAGCATCTCAATGTCGACGATCGCGCAGTCATGCGCAAACTCCACTTCTTCCGCCTGGGCGGCCAGGCCATCTTCGAGGTCTTCGAGTACGAGGCTCCGGATCAGCGACCCATCGTTCCCCGCAACAGCGACATCGGCGGCCATCATGTGGCAATCTATGTCGAGGACTTGGACGCCGCCCTGGCCTCGTTGCACCGTCACGGGCTGACGGTGCTGGGCGAACCCACCACGAGCAAGGGGCCCAGCGAGGGGCAGCGCTGGGTGTACTTCCTGTCACCGTGGGGAATGCAGTTCGAGTTGGTCTCCTACCCGCACGGGAAGGCCTTTGACCGAGGAGTGCAGGGCTAGGTGCCGCTATCCACCAGCGGGGAGGTCTCGTGAACACCACATCTGAGGGTGGCGAGGACATCGCCAGTGGTGCGCCATCCCGCGTGGCGAGCCAACGGATCGCGGACATCATCGCTGACCGCATCCTCGCGGGCGAACTCCTTCCGGGGACGCGCATCATCCAGGATGACCTCGCTGATGAGCTTCAGTCGAGCCGCCTTCCCGTGCGCGAGGCGCTGAGGATCCTGCAGTCACGCGGTCTTGTCACTCTCAAGTCCAATCAGGGAGCCTGGGTGTCCTCGATGGACTTGGAAGAGTGCCAGCTGAGCTACCGCATTCGCGAGCGCGTCGAGCCTCTCTTGCTTGCGGAAAGCCTGATGAACCTGTCTCCGCAAGACATCGCGGAGATCGAGGACCTTCAGACCCGCATCGAAGCCGGGGTCAGTGTGAAGGAATTCCTCGTCCTCGACCGTCAGCTGCACTGGGCCACCTACCGCGGACATGAACCTGATCGACTCACAGAAATTGTCGCGCGACTGTGGGACACGACCCAGCACAACCGGAGGGCGTTCACCCAGTTGAGCGGCCAGCGGCGGTACTGGAATATCAACGCCGAGCACCGCCTCCTAATCCAGGCGATCAAGGATCAGGACATCGAGACAGCAGAGCGCGTGCTCAACATGCACATCAGGCGCACGCGGATAGAACTGTCACAGCACCCAGAACTCTTCACTCCCCGCACCGCCTGACCCCGTCATCTCGGCTCGGACTGTGTCCGTGCCGAGATGACGGGTTATAGGGTCACAGGTCGACGGCGAAATACTGTGTTTCGAGGAACTCATGCACTCCTGCGAAACCACCTTCACGACCGAGGCCGGACTCCTTCATGCCACCGAAGGGCGCTGCGGGATCGGACACGACACCACGGTTGACGGCCACCATGCCAGATTCCATCTGGCGCGCCACCTTCACACCTTCGCCATTGTCCTTGGCGACCACGTAGGAGATGAGTCCGTACTCGGTGTCGTTGGCCATCCGCACCGCCTCGTCTTGAGAAGAGAACGTGACGATCGGTGCCACCGGCCCAAAGACCTCTTCGCGCGTGAGTGTGGAGCCGTGCTGGACGTCGCGCACGATTCGCGGGGCAATAAATGCCCCCGTTTCGGGCGCCTGAGAGACCGTCACGGGCTTGGCTCCCTCTTCCTCTGCCTGGCCCAACATCTCCAGGATCCGGTCGCGCTCCTTGATGCTGACCATCGAACCCAGGTCATTCGTCGTGTCGACGCCGGGGCCGATCCGCATGGCGGCCAGCGCCACCTGGAAGCGCTCTGAGAATTCGTCGGCCAGTGACTCGTGCACGTAGAACCGATTCGCCGCGATGCACGACGACCCACCGTTGCGCATCTTCGCCTGCATTGCCGCCTCAACCGCTTTATCCATATTGGAGCCTTCGAGCACGAGGCACGGAGCGTTTCCGCCCAGCTCCATCGACGTCGGCAATACCCGTTCGGCGGCCTGCTTGAGCAGCATTTTGCCCACGTACGTTGATCCGGTGAACGACAGTGTTGCCACGCGCGGGTCGGCCAGCACGGCGCTCGACACCTTCCCCGAGGTTGACGTGGTGATCACGTTGACCACTCCCGCCGGAGCGCCGGCGCGCTGCAACACATCGGCAACCCACAGCGCCGTCAAGGGCGTGTCTCCGGCCGGTTTCAGCACCGCGGTGCAGCCGGCCGCCAGTGCTGGAGCAAGCTTGCGGGTGGCCATCGCCGCGGGGAAGTTCCACGGAGTGATCATGTATGCCACCCCCACGGGGCGGTGGTCCACGATGATGGTCTTGTCGCGGTTGGGCGCATACCGGAAGTCCCCAGAGATGCGGGAGGCTTCCTCGGAGAACCACCGGAAGAACTCGGCCGCATACGCGGCCTCGCCCATGGCGTCGTGCCACGCCTTGCCGTTCTCGAGTGAGATCAGGCGCGCACAGTCCTCGATCTCATCGGTCATGATCTCGAAGGCTTTGCGGAGTACTTCCGCCCGTTGACGGGCTGACGTCTGCGACCAGGTCAAGAAAGCATCGTGTGCAGCGCCCACAGCCTGGAGGGCGTCCTCGGGCGTGGCGTCACCGACCTCCGCCAAGGCTTCCATGGAAGCGGGGTTAAGGACCTCAAATCTCTTTGAGGTGCTGATCCACTCGCCACCAATGAGTAGATCTGACTTGTACTCCGACGTAGACATGAGACTCCTCTTTCGCTGGACCTGCTTCGAGCGATGACGGCGGTGTCCTGCCAGCAGTGGCAGGACACCGCCAGTCAATCGTTACTGAATCACCATGCCGCCGTCGATCATGAGCAGCTGACCGGTCATGTAATCACTGTCGGGGCTTGCCAGGAAGGCTGCGGTGCCCACGATGTCCTCTGGGTAGGAGTAGCGCTTCATGAGGATCATGTTCTCCGCGATCGAGTCCATCGACTCTCCTTGCTTCTTGAACATGCCCATTTCAACGAGGTCCTTGTCGAGCTGCTCCCACAGTTCGGTGCGGACAACACCGGGACCGTAGCCGTTCACGGTGATGTTGTGCTCGATGAGCGACTTCGCGCCGGCCTTGATCATGCCGAGCACCGCGTGCTTGCTCGCCGTGTACACGGTGACATCGACGAACGCCTCACGGGACAGAATGGAACCCACGTTGATGATCTTGTAGGGGAAGTCCTGCTTGCCCTGCTCCTTCATCTGGCGCGCGGCAGCCTGCATGCAGTTCAGCGTTCCCCACGCGTTGACGTCCATGATGCGCTGCCAGTTGTCGCGGGTGACATCCAGGAAGAACAGCGGCTTGTTGATGCCCGCGTTGTTGAGGAGCACGTTGATGCTGCCAAACTCCTTGACCACGTGCGCCACTGCTGCCGCAGCGTCCTCTTCGCTGGTCACATCCAACTTCACGTGGGTGGCGGTGCCTCCCGCGTCACGGATCTCCTTTGCTACCTCAGCAGCACCGTCGGTGTTGACGTCGCCGAGGCAGACACTCGCGCCCTGGGCGGCGTAGGTCTTCGCCACTGCGGCACCCATGCCTTGAGCTGCTCCAGTGATCAGTACGTTCTTGCCCGCGAGCCGGGTGTTGTCCGTTGTGCTGTTCATGCGAACTCACTTCCTTACCAGTGTGGGGTTGCATCCTCATCGCGCAACCGTATTGATGGGAGACGTACTTTTACGTTACGGGTCGTTCTCACGTGCCGCAGCGCAAGCCGCTCCTTTGAATTATCGGTTCAAGTCTCGATCAGTACTCATTGGCGACAAACAGCTCCTGAGCGGGGAACTTGGTGAGGACCTGGCAACCGTTCTGGGTCACCACGACCTCCTCCTCAATGCGAGCCGCAGAGATGCCATCCGAGGCGGGGCAGTACGTCTCAAGGGCGAACACCATCCCCGCCTTGATCTCGACCGGATGGCTCAGGCTATTCAAGCGCGAGATGATCGGCCGCTCATGCAGCCCCAATCCCAGGCCGTGGCCAAACTGAAGGCCAAAGGCATCCATTTCGCTGGCGAATCCAAAGTCGGTGGCCTTGGGCCACAGTCGCGCAATCTCGTCCGTGCCCACGCCATCGCGCACCGTATTGATGGCGGCATCCATCCACTCGCGCGCCTTGGTGTAGGCGTCATGCTGAGGAGCGGTGCCCCAACCGACGGAGAATGTCCTGTAGTAGCAGGTGCGGTAGCCGTTGAACGAGTGGATGATGTCGAAGAACGCTTGATCACCAGGACGAATCAGCCGGTCGGTGAAGTTGTGCGGGTGCGGATTGCACCGCTCGCCGGACACCGAGTTGATCGCCTCCACCTGATCCGAGCCCATGTCGTAGAGCCGCTTGCTCGCGAGCCCCACGATCTCGTTCTCGCGGATGCCCGGCTTCAACGCCTCGGCAATGTCTTGATAGACACCGTCGACCATGGCGGCCGCCTGACTGAGCAGCATGATCTCGTCTGCGGACTTGATGGAGCGTGCGTCGAGCATGTGCTGCTGAATGTCGACCACATGAAGCCCTTGGGCCTGCATCTCGAACAAGAAGGCCGGCTCCACGATGTCGACGCCGATCGGCTCATTGGCCACGCCAGCGTCAGTCAACAGACCCTTGATGGTGCTCACGGCCTCTTTGAAGAGCCCGACTTCCGGGTCAATCGCGCCCCGCAGCCCCAGCATGCCTGCCCGTGCGCGGTCTTCCTCAAGCCACGGCGCGTACAGCTTGTGGTGCTTCGCGGCCGAGCCAAAGTCCCACAGATAGGGCGAACCATCGTTGGTCAGCAGCGCATAGCGAGACATCTTGTCGCCCAGAGCGCCACCGATCCACGTCTGGGTCGTGTACCGAATGTTGTAGAAATCGAACAGGAGGAACGCGCCGCAGCCGCTGTCGGCGAGCGACTTCATTGCCCGACCCAGACGGTACTCACGGAGTCGCTCGAAGTTGACTCGCTCCTCGAAGTCGACCCCCATGTGCCCCGGCGCCGGAATCATCCTGTTGTCGAAATCCAGCGCGGGCACGAGTGGCCTGGGGTTGGAAGGTGAAGTCATGGTCATTGCTCCTTGTCGAAGTGCCCTACGTGCCGAAGTTTCTGGGTGGGCGCCACGGGGGCGCCCACCCAGAAGACTTCGTGCTCTATTGCAACCTAGTGATTACCACTCAGGTGCAACCGCCGGGTCGTCGGCGTTCTCGGCGGTCACCTTGACGTCAGGCATGAACAGCGCCCGGTCCTCAGGGATCTCACCGTTCAGCACCTGGACAGCCATGTTGATCGCGTTCTCGCCGTCCCATGAGGAGGACTGGAACACGGTGCCGTCCAGCTCACCGTTGAGCACCAGCGGGTTGCCCAGTTCGGTGTTGCCGATGGAGGTGATGTACAGCGGCGCGGGGTCAATGCCCTGAGCCTTCAGTGCGTCAATGGCACCGGCCACCATGGTGTCGTCAGCGGCGTAGATGCCGTCAACGTTCTCGGGACCCACCGCAGTCAGCATGTCAGCGACAGCCTCCTGCGAGGGAGCTGCGCCCCAGTCACCGGGCTCTTCCTGCAGAATGGTGACGTTCGGGCAGTTAGCGGCCACAGTGTCCTGGAAACCCGCACGGCGGTCGATGGCCGTCGAGTTACCGGTCGCACCGTTGACCTGGAGAATGCCGACCTCTTCGTCACCGACGATGTCACACATGATCTCGGCGGAGGCCACACCCTGGCCGTAGGTGTCCGGGCCGGTGTAAGCTGCTGTCAGATCCTGCACCTCGGCAGGAACGTCCGAGTTGGTCACCGTCACGGGAATTCCGGCATCGTTGGCAGCCTGCAGGCACGGCGTCACGGCGTCACCGACGGCCGGCCACAGAATGATGAGGTCCGGCTGGGCAGCAACGGCGATCTCACAGTCAGAAGACTGCTGAGCACCGTCATACCCGCTGTTGTACAGCGTGAGCTCGATGTTGTTCGCCTCCGCCGCTTCCTGCATCGGGGGAAGGTAGGTGCCGCCGTAAGGCTGGTCGGTACCCTGAGGCAGGAGCGCGTGCACGGTCCAGCTCTCCTCCATCGCTTCCTCTTCGCCAGCGCCTTCTTCGGCTACGGGCTCCTCTTCGCTGTCTGCTGCGCACGCTGACAGGACGAGGGCAGCGGTGGCCGCCAACCCTGCAGCCATCATGCTTTTGCGATTGATTCTCATATTTCTGCCTTTCTCTCTTTTGTGTGCCGCCGACATTGGCAGCCTCTACGTCAGCCTCGTGGCTGTTACTCCGGCCTCGAGGCTGAGGCAGTCTTGTTGAACTCTGTGAAGAGGACTCGAACGCGTTGTGCGACATCGCGCACGCTCGCGGGATCGGTGATCACGGCGAGGAGAAGCACACCGCCGATGAAGATCTGCTGAATGTCCACCTGGACTCCCTGGAATTTCAGCAAGACCGTCATGATGCCCAGCGCGAAGACTCCGATCATCGTGCCGAAGATCGAGCCGCGCCCTCCCTTGAGGAGGTTTCCGCCCACGATCGCGGCCGCGAAACTCGCCAGCAACAGCGTTCCTCCGGCAGTGGGATCCGCCGTGGTCAACTCCAATGTGTTGATCACACCGCCGAGCGCTGCGACAAAGCCGGAGATCATGAACCCGGTGAAGACGCGTCGGTTCACGGGGATGCCTGCGTCGCGCGCAGCCTGACGATTGCCGCCAACGGCGTAGAACTCGCGACCCGCGCGCATTCTTGAGACGAAGAGGTGAATCAAGACAAACGCGAGGATGAACAGGAGCACTCGTGGAGTGAAGGGACCGATCAGCTCGTCGCCGAAGGCAAGACCCGCCTCGATGTCCTCTTGGCTGTCGCCGATGCGCACCGGCTCCTCATTCGAGACGACGAACGCGATGCCCTGCAACGCGAACAGCGTGCCAAGAGTGGCGATGAACGAGTTGATCCCGATCTTGACCACCATGAAGGCGTTGATGATCCCGACCACAATTCCCATTGCCAGTGCCACCACAATGCCAATGGCGACATTGTCAAAGCTCGCCATCACCACGCCCGACACGGCGAGAATGCTCGCAATGCTCAGGTCAAGCTCGCCCATCAGGATGACGGCCGTCAGCCCCAGCGCAAGCAAGCCGGTGAGCGCGATGAAGCTGAGCGTCGCGCCATAGGCGGTGAACACCGTGGTGTCCACGAACAGGGCCACCACGCAGACCACGAGCAGCAGAATGATCGCGCGTTGGTCAGTGCGACGCGCTATCGCGGCTATCACTCGGTCTTTGCGGCTCTCGGCTCGGTTGCCGAGGCTCAGCACTTGCTTTTCGCTCATGATTTTGCCGTCCTTCTCACCAGGGTGTCCACTGACACCGCGACCACGATCAGAACTCCGATGGCAAGTTGCTGCCAGCCGAAGGCGAAACCCAACAAGATCATGATGTTGGTGAGCATGCTGACGAAGATCACTCCGAGAAGCGTCCTCAACACGCTGCCTTTGCCTCCAAAGACGCTGGTACCGCCAATGATGATGGCGGCGAGAGCCTGAAATTCAAACCCGTCCGACATTGAGGAGACGGCGGTATTGGAGAACGCTGTCAGGGCGAATCCGGCCACTCCTGCCGCGATTGAGGTGACCAAGAATGCGCCCACGATCAAACGGCCAGTGTTCACGCCTGAGAGCCGTGTGGCCTCCTCGTTCGTTCCGAACGCACGAATCTCAAATCCAAAGGGGGTCCGGCTGAGCACAAACGCGAGGATCAGTGCCATGGCGACCAACAGCAGGGCCGTGAGAGGCACCCCCAGCACTTCGGCCTGTCCAAAAGCCCTGACCGGGCCTTCCTCCGGTCCAAAGAAGATCTTGCCGTTCGACAACCATCTCAAGAGTCCGAGGCCAATGAAGGTCGTGGACAAGGTCACGATCACCGCGTTCGCTTTGAAATAGCCCACGGCGATTCCATTGACCAGTGCGTACACCAGGGCTACGCCCAGCATGGCGAGGAACGCCATCCACAGTGGATTGGAGTTGCTGACGGCCAACAGCACCACCCCGCCGGTGGCGACCTGCGCCACGACGGAGAGATCAAGATAGTTTCCACTGATCACCACAAAGGTCATGCCCAAGGCGACGATGCCCACCGGCCCCGCGCGGTCGATGATGTTGAAGAAGTTGTTGACCGAGAAGAATCCCTCAATGAATACCGCGCCGAACACCAAGAGCACCGCGGTGAACACGAAGATGCCTCGCTCTGACACCCACTGCAGGATGCTCTGGCGGTCCTGCGGGTTGGCGGCCTCAGGCGCCGGCACCGGCGGGGTCGTCTCGTCTTTGGTCTTTGTCTGGTCACTCATGCTGCGACACCTGTCTCTC
>Ga0307966_1002180_pt1:7500-14922 | contig 14922 bp, 20 predicted proteins | sample OrgLakmetagen646_FD_203141 | JGI IMG/M metagenome (GOLD analysis project Ga0307966, IMG submission 203141) | Saline water microbial communities from Organic Lake, Antarctica - #646 | ecosystem: Environmental > Aquatic > Non-marine Saline and Alkaline > Saline | place: Antarctica... | reverse complement strand
CTCCTCTCTTCCCCAGGCATCTGTGTGGCCAGCCGTGCGCACCTGAGCCAAGACTTCTGGCGCCATCCAGCTGGGAGTACCCACGAGTGACAGCCTGCCCACGAGAGCGTGGCCCCAGCTCTGGGCCTGAGGAGGGGTAGATCAAGGCTGCTTTGGGATCACAATAGAATTAGCTACTACACGCAGTTCCATCTTGGCTGGTATTGACCTTGACACGTGCTTGTACGGTACTCAGCAGTTACTGCTGCTTAACCGCGCAACATGCACTGTACCGCTTTACTTTACTTCGAGTGCAGCTTGCACCGTACCTTATGGGACAAAAATGCAATATATTTAATGATATCCTGAATTGGTTGTCACGCCCAATCAGTGGCATCAACAAACCGTGACGAATTAAATGTTATGTTGTCTTTTACTTTGCAGTGACGGTGATTTGATTTGACATGGAAGAAGAACAAACAGGGCACAGAGCACTCGAAATTCATAAGCAGGGCTGAAGCGCTGTTAACAACTCACCCGTTCCATTGTTGCAGTGACACCGTAGTCAGCAACACAGATTGCTCCATCAAACCCTGGGCCAAGAGCACAAACACACAGACAGCGTGTGTGTCAATAAGCACAGCAATTTGAGATGCACCAAAACAATGGATGACGCAACGTCCAATTGATCTGGCAGCGCTGCTAAGTCAAACGCACCGATTAAGATGTTTGCAAGAGCTTCCTTCACACCAGAAAGTCTGAATGCATCTGGAAGCGTGCTAAGTCAACGCACCGATTAAAATGTTTGAAGCCTTCACATCACGATGAATGCCTCCCTGTGAGCTGGAGCACATTACTTTTGAGAATTGATTGAGCTTTTTGCTGTCTTCCACCCCACTGGAAACGTGTCGCATGAACTCAAGAACCGTGATCCCTTTCGTACCTGAGCGTGCACGTATTCCAGAGCCTTCAACACCTCCTTGCCAATGGTTGCAATGCATGCCTCGTCCAAGCCATCAGGAAAGGATTGGCGCAGGACACCTGCCACGGAGTCAGCCTGGAATCGGCAGGTGCCGATGCAGGCAACATGCTTTTTTTTACAGTTTCTACTCCAATATAAAGATTCAAGAAACAATATCTCTATTGATCTTAATGTAAGAATACCCTTCTGCGCCACTGACTTGACTGACCTCTAGGCCTCCTACATTCATGTCAAGTTTCGAGCGCACGTACCATGAGAGGCATGACAAACCATCTGCGTAATTCAGTGTTGTGTGGTAACGAGGTGAAATGCTGGAAAAGATCTCTTTAAATTTCATGCACGTTTACACACGCCAAGTGTACGCTAAGCCTCACTCACAGCTCGTTTTGGTGGACAAAAACGCAATAGAGTTGTAAGACATTTGGATGCCTGTTGCAAAGTACAGGAGGGTGAAAAAGTGTGTGTGTGTGCAATAAGCTGGTGAAAAGGGAGATAGAGATCATCGCCTAAACTGCTTGTCCTTTGCAATTTTTCTTGCACAGCCAACGGCACCTGACGCGCACTGCCGTTGAAAGCTACAAAGGGGCTTACCCTCCGTAAGCCTTCATGTTCTGGGCTTCCCTCATCAAGTCATCCAGATTTGTACCCAACCTGTGAAATGTGTGCATTACAGACAGTCATCAGGCACGTTGCACGAAAGGAAGCATACAGTAAGCAAACTGTTTGACAATGTGCTGTGCTTGCACCTGTCGAGATCGCAGCGTTTGACAGCAACAAACTTCTTGACGCCCCCAGCTGTAGTAAAATAAGCCCTGTGAACCTGTGTGCATGGTGCACAAAGAGTGTATGTATGCTTGGCAGATTCGCGCCGCCAGTGCATTCAATAAAAAAGGAGCAATTAATTTCTCCTGATGATGATCGCTAGCACCAACACTGCCATGTGGCGTTAGCCCTTTAGGTATCAATCTGGCGAAACCGTTCTGAATAACAAGCATTATGCATATGCAGTCTTATCAGTATTATCAGTATGCGTTATTATCAGTATGCGTTGTCTTATCAGTATGCGCTCCCGCCGCCTGAGCGCTCATCACCCATCATCATCATGTCTGAATCCTGAATCCTGACCTCTGACGAGCAGCCCTTTCCTATTACGGCAAGGAGTGTGTAACGTGAGGCTTGTGTGGGGCACTCCATGGTATTTAGGTGGAGGTAGTGAGGCTAGTAGTAAGTGAGGCACATATGTGCCCCAAATATCATAATTAAAACTATAATAAAGGCCCATAATTTTCGGGTTACACTTTTTTGGAGAACCTCCTGCAATTATATCTTAAAAATAAACGAGTTGTAGAGAGCATAAGAATGATCTAACACGGCTCTTGTATATCAGTGTCCGACGCGCCCGGAATTCCACTTCACTGGTATATTACGTGTGTCTTATGTTGTGCCATATGGTTGTGCAGAATTCCCAGATTCAATTCAGAGTTCATCCAGGCACATAAATGTCCGCATCTGTGCCAGGCAGTGTGTAGGCTTACACACGCGTGTGTTTCATGCATGCCAGGACCCAACTGTGCATGTTTGTTATCACGCGTGCAAGTAAGGTCACACAAATCTGCATGTCCGAAGATGAACGCCCCAAACAGGCTAAAATCACACCCTCTCCACCACCCTCAATCCCCATGCTACACAGGCTGAACCACCATGGCTTGGAGCCTTCAATCCCACCCCGCCACTCCACATGCCCCATCACCAGCAGCCCCCGTACCTCGCTTCATCCTGCGTCCAGCACCACCCCCTACAGCACGCCCCGTCCTATTCCTTGCCTCTAGCTGCAACAGCAGTAGCTCGTCAAGCAGCCGAATAAGGACAGCTGCTGCAGGAAACCAACAGCAGCCCACCACAGACAGCACATCAGGCAGTGCATCAATGGTCAACCAGCCACCTGCACCGGCGCCCTCATTTTTTAGCCTACCGCAAGCAGAGGACACCTTTGAGGTGTGACAAAGGGCGAGGGAGCAAAACCTGCTTTAACATTCACTCTCGCACTACTCCTTATATCGCTCCTTGCCCTTTCTAAGCTTGGTCATGGTGCGCACTTGCCTGAAATGAGGACAATTGAAAACAGAAAGTAGAGGGGGAGCGTGCAGCGGCATGCACGTATCAGCTCTGCAATGAAAAAGAACGTCATACACGTACTAACATTGTGTGAATACGCTACTTGCACATAAGTTCACACACATACACGGACACGAAAGCACACACACACACGCGCGCACACACACACACACACTCACATACACACACGACGCACACGACTAAACACAGGTTGAGACGCTGAAGGGTGTACGTGCCACAGTGGAGAGCAGCGGCAACGTGCGTGTGGAGTACCTGGCACAGTGGAAGGATGGCAGCCCAGATACGTGGGAAGAGGGCATCAATTTGAGTGAGGACTTGATAAGGGAGTACGAGGAGCGCTGGTGGGGGGCGAGCCGTAAAGGGGACTTCAAAACGCTTGCTAAGATGCTGGAGGGAGGGAGGCAGGTGAGGGGGTGTGAGAGGAAATGCAGGTGTGAGAGGGGATGTGTGTGGGATGGGTCAGGGATATGTAGATTTTTGCGATTGCAATTTTTTTTGGCTTTTGGGGTAGGGTTTTTTGAGGCGGTAGATTTGTGCAGGGTAAGGTGTGTTATGTGATATGTGCATCGTTCCCTTGCTAGGCTTTGATGTTTCTTAACGTCCTTTTGGGGCAATGGCTTGCGTGGCGCTTGCTGATTATTTGACATAAAACTGCGAGGAATTTAAAGGTATAGAATGTTTGCTGTTACCATTGGGTATGTGCATCTTCTCAGTGACAAAAAAGTGCTGGGAAGGGCGCTTGCCTGAAAGGCCTGCATAATCCTACAAGTGGTTCAGTTTTTCCCCTTGCTAAATAAGTCACAAAACGGTGCTCAAATAGAGGAAGCATATATCTTGTGCTTCAGCTGAAGAGCACTTGTTCTTGCAAGGCGCTAGCGCGCACACACACACACATACACATACACTCACTCATTCACTCACTCACTCACACTCACACTTGCACGTACTCCTCCAGGTGCTGTCCCAAGTGGTGAACGAGCGAGGTCAGAGTGCGCTGCACTTTGCCGCAGCCCTAGGCAAGCAGGTAAATTCGGCATGTCCCTCCTTTTGCTTTGCAACTCCTCTTCCCAAAATGCAAGAGAATCAGTCGTGTAAGCAGAGCAAGAGCTTGCCACACACTTGCAGCCCTAGATGAAATGGTGAAAGAGCCAAGTACGCTGCTGAGTCCCTGCCCTAGTCAAATAAGACGGCCACGAGTTTGCAGGCAACGTACAGCGACGAAAATGTGTCACGCCGGATTGCCGTCTTGGACGAGCAAGTCACACACACACACACAAACACAAGTCCAGTGATGCATAGCAGCTTGCGTCAGTGAGCAATGCCGTGACGCCCAAGGGCCTCGAAAATGTGCACTGGGATGGATTGTTGCGTGTTATGTGCATCGCCAATATACCATTCTGATGCATATGGGCAACACACATGTACAGATGCTGCAGGACGTCTTTTTGCTGCCCATTGTTGCTTGACATACAAAGTACTTCCTATATAACATGTCAGACATCTGCTACGTATCCCCCTCTTCAAAACAAGCGCGCTACACCCCCAATTTTATCGATTGCTACAAACAGATCGAGTGTGATAAGTTGGTTTAAACTCTTTTTCGCGGATGAGGATTGATGTTGGGCTTAGCTACTGGATCGTGTAGTGTAAGCAACACAGTTGCGTTCTATAGCTGGACTTACAGCATGCATGCAGTTCAATCCAATTGCGTTTCATAGGCAGGCTAACAGCATTACAGCATGCATGTAGTTCAATCCAATTGCGTTTCATAAGCAGGCTAACAGCATGCATGCAGTTCAATCCAATTGCGTTTCATAGGCAGGCTAACAGCATTACAGCATGCATGTAGTTCAATCCAATTGCGTTTCATAGGCAGGCTAACAGCATGCATGTAGTTCAATCCAATTGCGTTTCATAGGCAGGCTAACAGCATTACAGCATGCATGTAGTTCATCCAACTGCGTTCATAGGCAGTCTAACAGCATGCATGCAGTTCAATCCAATTTCGTTTCATAGGCAGGCTAACAGCATTACAGCATGCATGTAATTCAATCCAATTGCGTTTCATAGGCAGTCTAACAGCATGCATGCAGTTCAATCCAATTGCACTTCATAGGCAGGCTAACAGCATAACAGCATGCATGTAGTTCAATCCAATTTCGTTTCATAGGCAGGCTAACAGCATAACAGCATGCATGCAGTTCAATCCAATTGCACTTCATAGGCAGGCTCAAAGCATGCATGCAGTCGCTGCAGACAGGTCGGGGGTGACCTGCAAGACCAGGAAAGGCTTGGCTCAAACGCACTGGCTCATCGTATGTGCACCCTCCACCTACGCACGCAGGATTGTGTGCAGCTGCTGTTGGAAGCAGGGGCAGATGGAAACCTGCAAGACAAAGAGGGATATACCCCCTTGCACATGGTGCGTGTAGCGTGGGGTGCTTGAACTTTGTGCATACCTACACCCTTTGCACATCTATATGTTTGTCATGTTGTGCGCCTGTTTTCTGTGTGGTGTTTGTATCGAGCGGGAGGTGTACTACATCTACTTGCAGGTGAATGCGAAGCACTGTCATGTTGCAGGAATGTGCGCGCTTATAACGAAGAACATAACGTCGATGACCCTCCTCGCCTATTTATTCATCATTGCCCTGATACTAGAAACATTTAATCGTTTTTTCTGTGTTTGGGCTGGCTCTATGGCTGACCTGACTGGTACTGCCAGTGATGGCAAGAATAGGCAGGCAGTAGGCGCGACTAGGGTGGGCGAGACGTGTTAATTAAAACCGCGTATGACTGTGATGATGTAATTGCCTGCTCAAGTATGTAGGGCTGGACAGCACACTATCAATGAATCGTGTGTGTGTGTGTGCGTGTGTGTGTGTGCGTGTGTGTGTGCAGCATGTGTAGCAGGCAAATCTCCAGTATATGGTAAATGTGTTGCATATGTCATGCACACAGGCCTGGCCCTGTAGTGTAGTTGCACCTTATGTACATGGTTCTTCTCAATGTTAGATATGACACGGCTTTTGCTGACGCCCATCGACATGGTGCACTCATTGGCTCAAATATCCCAGCTATTAAGCCACAAGATTAAAACGTGAACTCTGATGATGTATTGGCCGACCTCCTGTATCTAAGCACGGCAATACTAATAGTGGACCTTACATTGTCGACCTCACACATATGCCTGCACTAAACACATGCGCGTGCACACAACACACATACGCACTCACGCATACATACATACACACAATGCCAGGCGGCTGGCTACATGCACTCCAACACCATGACCACATTGCTGGAGGCTGGCCTTGGTGTACAGGTGGGCAGGGCAAGCAAACATCTGAATGTGCATTTGCTGGCACATCCTGTTCTACAGCTACTGTGAGTTACAGTCATACGATTCCGGACAAACACACACTCTGCTGTGAGTTGACATACGGATCCTGACAAACGCACACACTGCTGTGAGTTGACACACGGAATCCGACAAACGCATACACTGCTGTGAGTTGGTTGACACACAAATCCTGACTAACGCACAGACTGTATTGAAGTGCCTGGGCAGAACATAAACCGATGAGGGTTAAAGGTTGGCCGTGTCATGCGGTGCTTAGCATTTATGAGAGTCTGTGATTAAAACAAGTATTCAATAGCTAACAGACGCACAGAATGAGGGTAAGAGGTGTGTAAATGTACTTCACGCAAGCACGATGCTGTACTTCTAAAACCGGGTCAAGTCAGTGACTGAGCGTGCTCAATAAGAATCCAAAAGCCTCTAGAAGTCATGCACGTGTAGGGTCGGCCAGGACCATATATATACGGTGTATATACGGTATTTTTGGCAGGGAAATCACCAAATATACTGTCATATATGGTGTATATATACGGTTCTGGCCAAACCTATGCACGTGCGATCGTGACGATACATCAAATGGCTTTTCTATGTGTTCTAACCTGCCAGCGCTGTGTGAGATATAATGTTGTGGCCTGCCACGCCGTGTGAAATATGAAGACCAGTATGGAAGGTGGATAGTGTATACCTTGTTTCAAGGCCGAATTAAATGATGACAAAAGAATGACAACAACCAGGACCTATGAGTGCCACGTGTTGCAGGCCTGATGCGTAGGTGGCCATGATGCGTACGCCACACCACCACCACAACTGCATATCGTGCGACACAGATCAAAGACAAGAACGGCTGAGGTGGCCATGATGCGTACGCCACACCACCACCACAACTGCAAACCGTGTGACACAGATCAAAGACAAGAACGGCTGAGGTGCCCTTGATGCGTACGCCACACCACCACCACTCCTA
>Ga0307966_1002170_pt1 | contig 14940 bp, 15 predicted proteins | sample OrgLakmetagen646_FD_203141 | JGI IMG/M metagenome (GOLD analysis project Ga0307966, IMG submission 203141) | Saline water microbial communities from Organic Lake, Antarctica - #646 | ecosystem: Environmental > Aquatic > Non-marine Saline and Alkaline > Saline | place: Antarctica: Organic Lake... | reverse complement strand
GCAGCAAGCTCCCCGCCTGCCCCCGCCTAAGCGGGGGATAGGAGGGGACAGAACGAATCGCCGTCCAGGCGATTTGTTCAGGGGTGGTCCCTGTTGGCACCCAGCTTTCCACAGGGATTCCATCGTCCGCCCCGCCCCGAAACCACCCCTGCGTGCTCGCCTGCACGGCGATCACGCGGTCCCCTCCTATCCCTCCAGGCAGGAGGGGAGTTTTGTAAGTCAGCAATCTAAGATGACTATTCCCGAGTCAATATTGCCTTCCTTTCCTTAGGTTGACGCACATGCGCTCAGCGGGAGGTCCTCGCCCTTCGACTGAGCTCAGGGTCTTGAGCTTGCCGAAAAGGCTGCGCATCGATTATGGCGAGCACTTAAGAACGTTCATGCGGTCCGAGGACGGACCTGCGCTACCATTCTCATAAGGATCAGACCTTTTGGAAGAAGGTATTACTCAAGGCTCTGCCTACGCAGATGCACTACCATTAAGAGAAGACTTCTCCCCACGAGGAGCAGAACACCTTCTAAACTGCTTTTCTTGACTTATTGACTCAACAACCACAGATATTGGTCATGTCATCAACCGTAAACAACGAAGCTGTCGCTGCAGACATCGATTTTGAGAGCGCAAGCGCGACCGATATCATTCGCTGGGCCCATGGCAAATACGGCGACGAGCTAGTCCTGAGCACAAGTTTCGGCATCCAGAGCGCAGTGATGCTACACCTCGTCACGACTCAGATTCCCAATATACCAGTCATATTCGTCGACACGGGCTATTTGTTTCCCTCCACGTATACATTCGCGCAGGATTTGACTGAACGTCTTCAGCTCAACCTAAAGACGTTTATTCCGCAGCAGACTCCCGCTCAACAGGAAGCGCTCTATGGGAAAATGTGGCAAAAGGACATTGAAGACCTCAACCGCTACAATCGAATCAACAAAATAGAGCCCATGAATCGTGCGATTACGGAACTCGGAGCCGGGGCCTGGCTATCCGGGCTACGCCGCACCCAGTCAAGCACCCGGACAACCCGCTCGTTCACAGAGCAACAGAACAAGATTCTCAAGGTCTACCCGATACTTGATTGGAATGACCGCGATATCTACAACTATTTGACCGAAAACAACTTACCTTACCACCCTCTTTGGGATCAAGGTTATGTCTCCGTCGGCGATTGGCACAGCACGAAAAAGCTTGGTGAAGGCATGACCGAAGAAGATACCCGCTTTGGCGGCATTAAGCGCGAGTGCGGCCTGCATGAGATCACCGGCGGCGCTGACTTTCAAATTTAGTCTTTAGGGCACTTCTGGAAACTTCCCATGACCGCGACGAGTATTCATTTCGCGTAAAATTGCAGCTGAACACTTAAACGTATCCCACTACCAAACGACTTGCACCGATGGAGTCAGATGCCTTGTATCGTGAACGCTTGTGAATCCTTTATCCAATCAAACGACCCTACCAAAACACGTGGCCATCATTATGGATGGCAATGGTCGTTGGGCGCAGCAGCGCAGGTTGCCGCGCATTGAGGGTCACCGGCGTGGCGCGGAAGCCGTTAAAAAAACTTTACGAGCCGCTCAGGAAAACGGCGTACGTTGCCTGACTCTTTACGCATTCAGCGTGGAAAACTGGAACCGCCCAAAAGACGAAGTGGATGCGCTCATGAAGCTCTTAGGGCAATTCCTGGATGATCAATTACCCGAGCTGATCAAGCGCAAGATTCGCCTTCGGGTCGTGGGTCGCTACCAGGAGCTACCGGAAGCCATCCAGGAGCGCTTGCGAAACGCCGAATCCAGAACAGCGAAATTCACCGAATATACGGTAGGCTTGGCGCTCAACTACGGCTCACGCACTGAAATCGTCGACGCAGTCAAATCAGTCGCGGCCAGCGCCAGTGCGGGCGAGCTCGATCTCGATCACTTTGACTACGATCAGCTCAGGGCACACCTCTACACCGGAGACATGCCGGATCCGGATCTGGTTATTCGCACATCCGGGGAATGCCGACTCAGCAATTTCCTGATGCTACAGGCAGCCTACGCCGAAATTTACATCAGCAAACTACTCTGGCCTGAATTCGACCAAAAAGAGTTCAAGGCCGCCCTTGACGACTATGCCGGCCGCGAACGCCGCTATGGTAAAACCACTGCACAAATCACTACGCCGCTCACTAAGAGCTAGACAGCACAGTCATCTCAACGTCTATTCCTGACCTACCAAACTTATGCAAAAACGCATCTTTAGCTTCACCCTACTCTGGACCATTATTGCCGTTTCGCTCTGGCTTTTCAAGGCGCATGCCGGCGTGCTTCTGGTCGCAACTATTGCGTTCCTGACCCAGCTCGAACTCTACAAGCTGTTTGAGAAGATGGGGCTTAAGCCCATGAAAGAATTTGGTCTGGCCTGCGGCGCTGTCATTTCGCTCGGCGCATACTATTTGCGCGGGATCGATTCCGGCAACGACCTTTTCGTCCTTTGCTTCGTGCTGCTGACCTTAACAATCATCCGTGTGGACCTTCAGGCAGGCCGCTTAAAAAGCTTCATGCCGACCTTGTTCGGCCTTCTCTATGTGCCCTACCTGCTGCACTTCATCATTAAAACCCTCAAGATGGTTGAGCTCAGCGGCAACCCCAACGGAACTGAAACCGGCATTTTTCTCGCTGTTTGGATTGTTGCCGTCGCCAAATGCGCCGATGTCGGCGGACTACTTGTCGGTATGCAGATCGGTAGAACTCCACTCTCCGTCATCAGCCCGAAAAAAACCTACGAGGGCGCCGCTGGAGGTATCTTATTTTCCATGATTATTGGTATGGTTCTACTGGGCCTCTTCCCGCAATTTGCTCCGGCGGGCCTGACCTGGTGGTTGGCTGCCTTGATTGCCATACCGGTATCCATCGCTTCGATTGCCTCTGATCTCGTTGAATCTGCATTCAAACGACAGGCCGATGTCAAGGATTCCGGCAATATCATTCCAGGAATTGGCGGTGCCTTTGATTTAGCCGATAGCCTTATCTTAAGCGCCCCGCTCGGATACATTCTCTTCAAATATACACTCTTTTAAATGCTGAAAATGCATTTATGGAGGGCAGTGCTCCGTCGCTGCCGAGACACTTCAAGCAATAAAACTAGAATTGCTTCCGCTTCGGTTCCCAGTTCTACCCCGCAAAGCTGATCTTCCGAACGCGAAGGCGTCCGGCTACAAACTAATTCTAAAGTAAAAATTTATTTGAAGCTCCACTAGCATGTTGCGCAACGAATCATGACCGGCTCAACCAGAAAGAATGTCGTTATTTTAGGTGCGACTGGCTCCATTGGCAGCAGTGCCCTACGAGTCCTGCGCGAGCATAAAGACAAGCTCAACCTCATCGGTGTTGCCGCTCATTCAAATTATAAAGAACTCGCAGACATTTGCGCGGAATTTGATGTCAGACATGCCGCACTGGGGAATGCTTCAATCTATACCGAAGCGCTACCGAGCTTCAGCTCGGATGTGACGCTGAGCTGCGGGGAGGCCGCGCTAAGCGAGATGGCGACTTTACCGGATGCCGACATCGTGCTTGTGGCCGTGGTCGGTGCTTGCGGCTTGCGGCCAACACTGGCGGCCATCGAGGCAGGTAAAGACATCGCGTTGGCGAACAAGGAGCTGCTCGTGCTGGGCGGTGCCCATGTCATCGAAGCAGCCAAGCGTAAAGGGGTGCAACTACTCCCCACAGACAGCGAGCATAATGCGATCTTTCAATGCCTGCAGGGGCATCCACGCGAGCACTTGGACAAAGTCATCCTGACCGCATCCGGCGGCCAGTTCCGCGACACGCCGACCAGCGAACTCGGTAATGTAACGCCTGAGGATGCCACAAAACATCCCAACTGGTCGATGGGCCCGAAGATCACCGTAGATTCTGCCACCATGGCGAATAAGGGCCTCGAATTAATTGAAGCGCATTGGCTCTTCGGACTGGGGCCGGATCGACTCAAAGTAGTCATCCACCCGCAGAGCATCGCCCACTCCTTTGTGCAGTTTGTCGACGGCTCTATCCTTGCGCAGCTGAGCCCGCCTTCCATGACCTTCGCCATCCAGCATTGCCTGCTCTATCCGGAGCGGGCACCCAGCGTCGAGACCACCACAGACTTCAATCAGGCCTTCTCGCTGGATTTCTACGCTCCCGACTTTGCCCGCTACCCTTGCCTGAGATTGGCTTACGACTCCCTTAAAACCGGCGGGGCCGCCCCGGCCGTTTTTAATGCGGCCAATGAAGTTGCAGTGGAGCGCTTTCTTAAAAAAGAGCTCAGCTACCTTGATATCCCTAAGGTAATCGAGCAATCTCTGGAACAGATCGGCAGCCAATCCTCACCCACTCTGGATCAACTCTTTTCAATCGACGCGGAAACCCGCACTCTCGCACGCTCATGTTACTAAATATCTTCTACATCGCAGTCGCCATCTTTGCCCTCGGATTCTGCATCTTTATCCATGAGCTGGGTCACTTTATCGCGGCTAAAAAACGCGGCCTGGTTGCGGATCGCTTCTCGGTCGGATTCGGCCCGAGGCTGTTCGGCTGGAAATGGAAAGGCACCGACTTTCGCCTCTCGCTGATTCCTCTCGGAGGCTATGTTTCACTGCCTCAGCTTGTCGATATGGGCCGCCTTGAAGGCGCGGATGGCGAGGAAGCCGCTGCCTTACCTCCCATCAGCTACGCCGATAAGATGATTGTCGCAGTCATGGGTGCCGTTTTTAACCTGCTTTTTGCCTTCGTCCTCTCTCTCGTCCTATGGGGCGTAGGGCGCGAGATCATCCAATCCACCGAGATTGATCGAATCCCTACAGAGATCGTTAACGCGGAAGGCGAAGTCGTGCCAGGCCCGGCCTACCTTGCCGGCATAATGACTGGCGATGTTATTGTCCGCGTTGACGGCCAGAAAATTGCCAATTGGGGTGAACTCGATAATGCCATAATGACCGGCGTGGGGCGAGACGATGAAGGGCTCCCCTACACTGAACTTGAAGTGCAACGCGGTGACGAAACGATCACGATACCAGTCAACCCCGTGCTGGTAAAAATTGGCATCGATCAGATGCGCTATATTGGGGCCTTGCCCTCCGGGAAACTTGTCGTCGCTGAAGTGCTGAAGGGCATGCCGGCTTTTGATGGCGGCTTAAAAGCAGGCGACGAGCTCCAGAGTCTGGACGGTCAAAAAATTGAATCTTCAGCCTTCCTGCAGCTCTTTCTAAGCAGGCATCAGGGAGGCCCTGTCGAAGTGACGGTGATGAGAGAAGGAGAGCCCGTCGTCTTATCGATCGAGCCCAAAACTTCCGATGAATCACCAACCCCGCTCTTTGGCTTCAGGTATGGCGTCGAAGGCGTGAATACAGTTCGAGTCCACTACAACCCAGCCGAACAGCTCACGATGATGTTTAACAGGATGCGCACCACGCTCTACGCGCTCGTGCATGTCGACTCAGATGTGAAAATTAAGAACATGAGTGGCCCGGTTGGAATTGTCCACGGCCTTAGCACGATGGCTCGATTCGGCGTCATTGACCTCATTTGGTTTCTCGCCCTCATCAACGTCAACCTGGCGATCTTCAATTTGCTCCCCATCCCCGTGCTCGATGGGGGCCATATGCTCTTCGCCACGATCTCGAAGATCATTGGCCGCCCACTCCCCATTGCACTCATGGAGAAAGTTCAGGGCGCATTCATGATTCTCCTACTCGGCATGGTCATCTACATCAGTTTTTTCGATGTAGGGAGGGTGGCCTACGATCTGGGTCTCATTGAGGATGAACCTCGGGCCTCAGAGCAATCAGAAGAGCCAGACGGCTCGCCGGAAGCGACTCCGGAGGCAAATCCGTAGGGGCTTTCCTCGGGACCGGGCGTAACTACGTGAAGCCTGTCGGGAAGCCCGCGAATCTTGCGGGACCTTTGATCCTAAAAAGAGGAGTCAGAGGTCAGAAAACAGCAATGATGATCAAGAGTGTAGATGATAGCGCTATGCTTACCTGCTCCGGGATGACCGACGAATAGCCAGTTCTTCATCCCGAGCTTAGTGGGTCGTATCGCTTGCTCGGCTCGGTTGTTGTCGATCTGGGCTTTAGGGTCATCAAGATAGCGCATCATTGGCTCCCACTGGCCGAGGGCATACTTGATCGCTTCGCCTATTTTTTGATAGGCATCCGGTTCGAACTATTTGGATGCTATAGCCCTTCCAGCGCAGCATTCAAGGTCTCGCTCGGACGCATGGCCTTCGATGCGAGTGCTTCACTTGGGCGATAGTAGCCATCGACATCCATCGGCTGACCTTGGACTGAGTTGAGCTCATCTACGATCTTCGTTTCGTTCGCAGTCAATGTCTCGGCAAGCGTTGTAAAACGTGCTTTCAAGTCCGCATCTTTCTCCTGAGCAGCCAGTGCTTGTGCCCAGTAAAGTGCGAGATAGAAATGGCTGCCACGATTGTCGAGCTCGCCACACTTACGGGAAGGTGACTTGTTCTCTTCGAGAAACTTGGTGTTAGCCACGTCGAGGGTCTCGGCGAGCACTTTAGCCTTCTTATTACCAAAAACGGTAGCGAGGTGTTCAAGCGAGACGCCAAGGGCGAGGAATTCCCCCAGTGAGTCCCAGCGCAGGTGGTTTTCTTTTTGAAACTGCTGAACGTGCTTGGGCGCAGAACCGCCGGCACCGGTTTCAAAGAGGCCGCCACCATTCATAAGAGGGACGATGGAGAGCATCTTGGCACTGGTGCCGAGTTCAAGAATCGGGAAGAGGTCGGTCAGGTAATCACGTAGAACGTTGCCTGTGACAGAGATGGTATCCTCCCCTGCTTTGGCACGCTCAAGCGTCACTTGAGTGGCTTCAACCGGTGCGAGGATACGGATGTCCAGGCCATCGGTGTCGTGATCCTTCAAATAAGCTTCAACCTTCGTAATAAGTTGCGCGTCGTGGGCCCGATCCTGGTCGAGCCAGAAGATGGCAGGAGTCCCGGTCGCACGTGCGCGTGTCACGGCCAGCTTCACCCAGTCGCGAATAGGGGCGTCTTTCACCTGGCAGGCGCGCCAGATGTCACCCTCCTCGACTTCATGCTCGAAGAGCACATTGCCAGAAGCATCACTCACGCGAACAGTGCCCGCAGCAGGGATCTCAAAGGTCTTGTCGTGCGAGCCATATTCCTCGGCCTTCTGGGCCATCAGTCCCACATTGGGCACCGTACCCATGGTCGCAGGATCGAAGGCGCCGTGCTCGCGACAGAAATCAACAGTCGCGGCATACACACCGGCATAACAACGATCCGGAATGATAAAATTGGCATCCTGGCGCGCACCAGCTTTGTTCCACATCTTGCCTGAGTCACGGATCGATGCGGGCATCGACGCGTCAATGATCACATCACTCGGCACGTGCAGGTTGGTAATGCCCTTGTCGGAATCGACCATCGCGATGTCCGGTGCCTTTTCGTAGACGGCTGCGATATCGGCTTCGACTTCGGCTTTTTTATCGGCTGGCAGGCTCTCGATCTTCGCGTAGAGATCGCCCAGGCCATTGTCGACATCTACGCCGAGCTCAGCAATGAGGTCAGCGTGTTTTTCGAAGACATCTTCAAAGAACACGGTCACGCAGTGACCGAAGATGATCGGATCGGAGACCTTCATCATGGTCGCCTTCATGTGCAGCGAGAAGAGCGTGCCTGCACCTTTCGTAGCATCAACTTGATCGGCGAGGAACTCACGAAGCGCACGGGCACTCATGAATGTGCCGTCGAGCACTTCGCCAGCTTGGAGAGCCAGACCGTCCTTCAGCACGGTGCTACCTTCGGCAGTCACTAGCTCGATCTTGGCAGTCGTCGCTTCTGCGACAGTGACGGACTTTTCATTTCCGAAAAAGTCATTACCCGACATACTAGAGACAACGGACTTCGAGTCACTCGACCATTCGCCCATGCGGTGCGGGTTATTCTTGGCGTATTGCTTGACTGCCGTAGCGGCACGCCGGTCGGAATTGCCCTCACGGAGCACGGGGTTAACGGCACTGCCCTTGATCTTATCGTAGCGTGCTTGAATCGACTTTGCTTCCTCGCTCTTGGCCTCTTCCGGATAGTTCGGAAGTTTGTATCCCTTAGCCTGAAGCTCCTTTATGCAGGTCTTTAACTGCGGAAGCGAAGCAGAGATATTAGGCAACTTGATGATGTTCGCCTCGGGTGTCTTCGCGAGCTCGCCGAGTTCGGCCAGTGCATCAGAGATCTTTTGATCCTCGGAAAGAAAGTCCGGGAAGTTGGCCAGAATACGACCGGAGAGTGAAATATCACGCGTTTCAACCGCAACGCCGGCAGCAGCGGTGTATGCGCTGATGATTGGAAGCAACGAGTGGGTCGCCAATGCGGGCGCTTCGTCGGTGATCGTATATAGTATTTTTTCTTTAATGCTCATTATCTTAAATAACTAATGGTATATGAATGATCGCTGAATGATTTAGAGTTTTGAACAAAAGCTGCTGAGACGAGCCAAGCCCTTTTCGATAACTTCATCGGACGTCGCATAGCTCAGGCGCATGTAGCCCGGCGCTCCGAAACCTTCACCGGGCACCACGGCAACCTTCTCTTCTTCGAGAATTTTACTCGCGAAGTCCGCAGCGGAGAGACCAAAGGAATCCATCTTCGGAAATAAATAGAATGCGCCTTGCGCGCGCTCGCACTCGATACCGTCGATAGCGTTGAGACCTTCGAGGAGAAAGAGTCGGCGGCGATCAAAGACTTCGAGCATACCTTTGACCGCTTCCATAGAGCGGTCCCATTGCTGCATCGCAGCTAATGCGCCATACTGAGCAAAGGTCGTGGCATTCGAGCTGGTTTGACTCTGGATGCTGGCGACTGCCTTAGCAATCGGTGCTGGAGCCATCAGCGTGCCGAGGCGCCAACCTGTCATTGAAAATGTCTTGCTGAATCCTGAAACCGTAATCACAGAATCGGCCGCTTCCTTAGAGAATGACGCTGGGCTGACATGCTCCACACCGTCGTAAAGGAGATACTCATAAATCTCGTCGGACATGATATAGATGCCAGCCTCAAGAGCAACCTGTGTCAGCGCCTCTAGTTCAGCACGGCTGTAGATCGCACCTGTGGGATTGGACGGACTGTTGATGACGACCATGCGCGTCTTCGGCGTGATGGCTTCGCGCAACTGATCCGGGGAAATTTTAAAACCACTCTCATGCCCGGCGAAAATCGTTTTAGGAACACCACCAGCCAGTTTCACCATCTCCGGGTAGCTCACCCAGTAAGGGGCAGGGATGATCACTTCATCACCAGGGCTGACAACGGCCATAATAGCTAGGTAGCAGGAATACTTACCTCCCGGGCTGACGACGACTTGGGCAGGCTGCACGCCTTCGACTCCATTATCGTTCACATACTTCTCTGCGATGGCCGCACGTAATTCCGGAATACCGGGAGCCGGCGCATACTTGGTCTTTCCTTCAGCAAGGGCCTTTGCGCAGGCCTCTTTGATAAACTCAGGAGTATCGAAATCCGGTTCTCCTGCACCGAAACCACAGACGTCCTCGCCCGCAGCCTTAAGTGCTTTAGCTTTCGCATCGACGGCCAGCGTCGGTGATGGTGCGATGTTCTGGGCCCAGGTAGAGAGTATTGCTTCTTTTGACATAATTATAAAAAAACGCTCCTGCGGATACCGTCCTGAATGGACGTATCCGCAAGAGCGCAGGAATTAAGACTTCTGCCTAGGCAAAAGCAAGCCTAGCCTAAAGGAGAACTATTTCTTCTTACCCTTTTTAGCTGCTTTCTTTTTAACTGCCTTTTTAACGGCCTTTTTAACAGCTTTTTTCTTAGCTGGTTTTTTGGCTACTTTTTTCTTGGCGGCTTTCTTAACCGCCTTTTTTACAGCCTTTTTCTTCGCTGGCTTTTTAGCGACTTTTTTCTTGGCTGCTTTCTTAGCGACCTTTTTCTTGGCTGCTTTTTTGGCTACCTTCTTCTTGGCTACCTTCTTAGCGACTTTTTTCTTAGCTGCTTTCTTAGCGACCTTCTTTACTGGCTTTGTAGCCACCTTCTTTTTAACAGCCTTTTTCTTGGCTGGAGCTTTGCGTACTACCTTCTTTTTAGGAGCCGCTTTTTTCTTTGTTGCTTTTTTCTTAGGCATAGTGGTGTCAGGGTTAAAGTCCGGTAGATCGGACGGTAGTGAATCCAAGGCAGTGCGGAGTAATTCCCCAACACTGACTTTCTTTTGTTTGCTTAGACGGACAAGCTGCTTACGCGACTTATCAGAAAGACGGACCGAGACCTGCTGGTGGGCAGGTGGAGAAAAATCAAGATCAGCAACGCTTAAAATACTAACTGCGTAACGGATAACTTCACTTAAAGATCGTGCTCCCGTGCGACGCTGCAGCTTCTTCAACTTCTCAAGGAGGTCTTGGTGAAGATCAAATGTTAAGGGGCTCGTTTTTTCACTACTCATACGTAGTCGCTTAGCGATGTTATAAAAGCTGTTTTCAGCACAGCTTAAGTCAACACCAAATCATAAAGTAAGTTGAACATAACTTTATACAAAGATTATAAAAATGAAGTCTACAATGAACTGCCTTCAACGCGCAGGATAAGAGACTTGGATCATCGGGGCTGAGCGCATAGTTGAAGAGACGCTGCAGAACTTACTTCACGTCACAGCAAGGGGAACGTTCAAGCTCCGGCATTGTGCTGTCCGGCATTTCAAAAAGCTTACCGTCTAGCTTAAGTCCAACTGATGCGTCCAAAACTTTAAAGGTTGTTCTATCTTTGCTGGGATAATCAACGAGCGTTATTCTTTTAACAATGTATTGCTCCTGAACTTTCTTGAAACTTTCTACGGAAAACTTTGAGCGTATATTACTCCCCTCATCCAACACCTCGACGCGCCATAGTGCATTGTAGGTATCGTCAAGGGAAACCCGAACTCCTGATATGCCTTGCCGGGCACTCTCCGAACCTTCCGGTGGAATCATTAGAAAGCGTTGTGCGACGCGACTGGCACCAACCAGCGACGGCCCTTCGTAAATAAAGTTATCCCAAAAAATAAAAGGCATCTGTAGATCAAAAACGGAATAGACCAGTCCAGGCAACAAGGGCTGAAAAAGATCCTTACCTTTAATGAGCTTAAAATCTTCGCTCGGATTTCGCCGACGCCATGCTTTGGGCTCTCGTCCATTTTGAATAAGCAATTCCAAATCAGCACCAGCCCCGGCAAGACCTGTCGAAATTTCAAAGCGTGTGATCGCGCCGTGTTCATTCCACGAGCCCCACATGATACCATCGTAGCGTACCGTGCGCGCCTTCCGTGGCTTATGTTCTAATTGAAAATCAAAGACGTAGTCGCCCTGCAAACGTTGCTCTCGAAAAGCATTCAGACGTCGTGCGCCCTCTTCCGCGTCGATGCGCTCCATGCCCATTTTCGCATCCCTAACGCCGGCCCGCTCAGGCGATTGAGCATAACCGCATAGCAGCAGCCCAAAAAAAAGACCAACCACTGCGAATGCGCAGCGTATTGGTCTTAAGAAAGAATTTTTATTATATTCGTAGGCGTGTTGCATTAATTCGTAGCTGGCAATGGATCCTTTGCTGCGTCGTTTACCGTTTCGAGTGCGGCTTTGACCTCACCTTCGACATTCGCAGCTTCTGCATCTATTGACTCCATCACACCTGCTTCGGTTCCATCAACGTTGATGCGGTCAATCACTGAAGTTAGTGTCTCAGCTGAGCCATCATCTTCACCTGCAGTCACAATCGCATTCATGTCGACATCCTTGACCTGCTCCGATACTTCCGATTGGTAGAGCAAATAAAGCCCGAGCGCTACAGTAAAGAAAGCTACAATACCATAAACAGTGCCCTTCATAAGAATACTGTTGGTCTCTGCACCGAACGCGGATTCAGCAGCACCACCGCCAAGCGCAGCTCCCATACCACCACTTTGGCTGGTGCGCTGCATAAGGACGATCAAAACGATAAACGCTGAGACCAAGAGTAGGACTAAAGTTAGTAGGCTGATTAAAAGGGTGCTCATAATAGTGTCGAAGGACTTTAAAAGGTGACGGAACATGCCGAACACAGCGAGGAGTTCAAGCGAGAAATTGGATTGCAGGTGTCAACGTTGCAGTTGATCTTCGGCAGATATGACCGAAAAGAAATACAATTTTGACAATTGCCCAGACAGAAGCGGCTTCGGAAGCCTTAAATGGGACAAATACAAGGGCAAAGATATCCTGCCACTATGGGTAGCCGACATGGACTTTGTGGCTGCTCCAGAGATCCAATCTGCGCTGCAAAAGCGTCTGGATCATGGGGTTTTCGGCTATACGATTCCTCACGAGGCTCCGACTCAGGCGGTGCTAAACTACCTTGAGCGACAACATAGCTACAGCGCGAGGGCGTCTTGGCTGAACTTTCTACCTGGTTTGGTGCCTGCTATTAATATGTGCGTGCACGCCTTCACCAAGCCAGGCGAGTCGGTGATGACTGCCACGCCAGTTTACCCGCCTTTTTTGACTGCACCGGAATACGCCGAGCGTGAACAAATCAAAATTCCACTCCAGCTCGTCGAAGAGGACAGCTGGAGCCTCGATTTCGAGGCCATGGAAGCAGCGATCCAACCGCATACTCGCTTATTAATTCTGTGCAGCCCGCATAATCCAGTCGGCCGCGTCTTCACAAGCACTGAACTGACTCAGCTGGCAGACTTCTGCGAACGCCACGACCTAATCCTTATCTCAGACGAGATTCACTGTGATCTGGTCTTTGACGAAAACGCACAGCATATCGTCACCGCCACCCTCAACGAATCAATCGCTCAGCGAACGGTGACACTAATGGCTCCGAGCAAGACTTACAATCTACCTGGACTGGCCTGCGCCTTTTCCGTGATTGAAAATTCGGAACTTCGTAACCAGTTCCAACGAGCGATTCGCGGTATCATCACCGAAGTGAATTGCTTCGGCTATGCAGGCTGCCAAGCGGCCTACAATGAGGGCGAAGCTTGGCGCCAGCAACTTCTGCAATATCTTCGCGGCAACTACGATTTGCTCTATAAATTCATCCAGTCTGAACTCCCGCAGATTAAATTCCGCCCGATGCAAGCGACCTATCTGGCATGGTTCGATGTCAGCGGACTCGGGCTGGAAAAGCCTGCTCAATTTTTCGAAGAACACGGAGTCGGCCTCTCTGACGGTGCGCCGTTTGATGGCAAAGGTCATCTGCGACTTAACTTTGGCTGCCCGCGTGCCCGACTGAAAGAAGGGCTGCAGCGGATGAAGGCGGCTGTCGATACGCTTTAGCCGGAGAATGGAAACTGCACGTTTGTAGCGATGGCACGCAACGTAGAGGCCAGGCACCCAGCCTGTGAGGTTAGTAGTCTAATTGGTTTTCGAATATCTTGTGGGTAAAATGGGTTGGCCTGTGCCGACTGGATGTAACCTGAATCTGTCTGAAGACTGCCGACTGGTCGATTGCCTTCTGTCGCATCTAATCGGATTTTTTTTAACCGCAGATGGACGCGGATAAACGCAGATGGGATTTGGTTTCCTTTTTCTTAAATCTGCGTGAATCGGCGTTCATCTGCGGTTCCAAATTCAATTCTTATTCTCTCTACATCCTGTCCTCTATTCTCTGCCCTCTGTCCTCTGTCCTCTGACCTCTGTTCTCTGACCTCTGCCCTCTGTATCAAGGATAATAGACCGAGTTGAGCTTTTGCTCTTTTGATATCCGCGAATCCGGACAACGTATTTTTCTCTAAGGCTTTAACAAATAAGTATTTACGAAAGACAAACCGCCTTGCAGGAAAGTTTCGACGACTTTGATATCATCAACTCGCCGGAAAATGCGTTAGGATTGACATTCAGCGACCGCCTGAGTTAAGCTTTTGCTGGTTTTGATATCCAACTCAATTTCCCGAAAATCAGCCACATGAAAACCCATCAAGGATTCATACATTACTCGTATTCAGTGCCTTGCGGCTGCATAACCTCGCCTCCACAGACCCCTCTGGACTCAAAAAACAACCTCCACCTCTCCAATGTTATCCTCAACTGAGTTGAGGAGATAGCACTGATCTGCAAAAGAATTAAATGACCGAAGACAGATACAGTTACACTGACTATTTTGAGCAGAAAGTCCTGACCAAGCGCTCTTACCTCAAAAAAGAATGGTGCACCCGAATCGTTGACAGCCCGATCCGCAAAGAATTGCAACCTGATGGCGAACGAGTGCGCTTTTGGGGCAGGGTTGACGAATTCGAAAATAAGGTGTTTCGTGTAGTAACTTTAGCTGACGAGACCACCATCCACAACGCATTCCCTGATCGAGGATTTAAAGAATGAAAATTGAATATTTCCCAGACACTGACTCCCTTTACATTGACCTTTCCAGCAATCCCAGTGTGGATTCCAAAGAGTTCTCAGACGGCGTGGTGGCCGACTACGACAAATCCGGAAATCTTGTAGGCATTGATATCGATCAAGCGAAAACGAAGCTTGATTTGAGAGAACTCGACCTGCGGAAGATTCCATTCGATACCGAGAAGATCACCGCTTAGGGCAGATCCAGACGCAGTGATCAACGTCGCTATCGCGCCGCGATCATGCTCCACGTTGGAAAAATAAATGGAAAAAGAAGGCTTCATTCAAAATTACGCGTTCAACGAATGGAGCTACGGACTGATGGTCCTAGTGGTCTTAGCGTTTATTATTGTGACCTTCGGCCCTTGGACGAATTCGTTTTGGAAAAGGGTCTGGTCTGACCCTGACATTTGATATAAAGAATAAGAATAGGAATATTCGTTGTGTTGACCTTATCCGCATCAATAAAGGCACTAGACATTCTCCTTCCATAGTTTTGAAAAAGAAATTCCAACCAGGCGGGAGATGACAACTCCGTTACGGCTCCGCCTCCACTCCGCGCATCCCCTCTACGTT
>Ga0307966_1002162_pt1 | contig 15000 bp, 14 predicted proteins | sample OrgLakmetagen646_FD_203141 | JGI IMG/M metagenome (GOLD analysis project Ga0307966, IMG submission 203141) | Saline water microbial communities from Organic Lake, Antarctica - #646 | ecosystem: Environmental > Aquatic > Non-marine Saline and Alkaline > Saline | place: Antarctica: Organic Lake... | reverse complement strand
AGTGATGTATTTTCTGGTGGCACTGTTGGTAAGACCCAACGACTTAATTGGATAAACTACGTTGATTTAGGTGCCAACGATTTTATCAACGTTGGACTTGATAGTGTAATAGAAGACTTCGAGCAAAGCGGTCCTATCGTTTTTGGCGATCCAAATCAAACTCAAGATAACCAAACTATTTCAGTGCTGAGTGACGGTCAGTATGAAGTTGCTAAGAAACTTTATGCTAGTTATAGCGTGAGGGCAGATCAAAGTGATGAATTTGATGATGCCAATACTTTTAGGTTAGGACTAAGCTACAATTTCACCGACCAGTTGAAAGTTTTTGTAAGTCGCGGTAAAGCAATTAAAAATCCGTCATTCACTGAGAGATTCGGTTTTTTTCCTGGTACGTTTACAGGCAACTCTGGTTTACTTCCTGAATCGAGTTATGCGAATGAAATTGGCTTGATCTATAATTTATCAAGTAGCTTTAGCGCTGAACTAACTCATTTCGACACCAAATTAGAAAATGAAATCAATGGCTTTGTTTTTGACCCGGCAACAAGTGCTTTTACTGCGCAAAACATTGAGGAAACATCGACAAGAAGAGGCCTAGAGTTTTCTCTCTATGGGGATTGGAAAGATATTACTTGGTCAGCGAATTACGCCTTTCTAGAGGCAAAAGCACCAACAGAGGTTGAATTTAGACGAGCTCGCCATTCAGGTTCTACCACCATTAACTATGCACTGAGTAAAATAAGTAACCTCTATTTTCAAGCAGATTATACAGGTTCAAAACAAGACCGGTTCTTCCCTCCATTTCCTAATCCATCAGAAATTGTAGGATTAAGTTCGTATTGGTTGGTTAGTGCCAACTATCAATATAAGTACAATGAAAATTTTAGGTTTGGACTACGTGTTGATAATTTATTGAACGAGGATTTTGAAGATGTATTTGGTTTTGTAGGCCAATCGCGTAAACTTGTTGTGAATATGCGATATCAATTGAACTAAGCAGATAACTTTCTCTCCAACGCTTGTGATATAAAGTTTTAAATCTTAATGACATCTGGATAAGGGCGAATAGCATGCTTGCATTCGCCCTTATATTTTGAAAAGGTATTTTGCTTTGTGTTATTCTGCATTTAGAATTCAAAACGATTTATGTTTATTATTACTAGCCCTCAATTAAAGGAATTTTTTATGAAAAAGCTGTTTTCAATACTGTTTGTTGCAATGTTGCTCCCATTTTCAGTAAATGCAGTCGATGAATGGCAAGAAGGCGAGCATTACACCGTGATCAGCGATAAAGCCACAACGACACCCGAAGTAAAAGAGTTCTTTTCGTTCTGGTGTCCTGCTTGTTATGGCTTTGAACCTTTGGTCAAAAAGATTAAAGAAGGATTGGGCGAAGATGTTAAATTCACAAAAATCCAAGTCAACTTTATGCAAAGTGCTGGGCCAGAGGTACAGGACGATGCGACCAAAGCGATGATCATTGCGCGGGCGATGAAAAAAGAAGACGTTTTGAATGCTGCTATTTTCAATTACATCCATAAGCAACGCTCAACAGTAACTGGCTTAAAAGACCTACGTAGTGTCTTTATCATTAATGGTGTTGAAGCTGAAGAGTTTGATAAAATGGCTAAAAGTTTTAGTGTAAAAAGCTTAGTTAACAAAAATAACCGAGAAATTGAAACCTATCGCGAATATCTAAACGGCGTACCTAACTTTATTGTGAATGGTAAATACCAAGCTAAATTTTCAAGAGACATGACTGCCGATCAGATTGTTAACCTCGTTATATGGTTAACAAAACAATCATAACAATAAGCCTAATTTGCAAGAAAAGGATGGAAAGGTCCTTTTTTATCACTTTCAAACGCTGCACAGTGATGAATAAGGACACACCTGTTTTATGCTAAATAGGTGTGTCTTTATTGATGGTTTCTTTATTGGTGGTTTCTTTATTGGTGGTTTCTTTATTGGGTCATTTTTACATTACCGGTGGCAAGAAATAGTATGATTGAAGCTAATAGGTTTACCATTACTCAAAAGCATCTATAATCAAGGGCTCAGCCAATAGAATTTATTTTAGGATGCAACATGACTAAACCTTCAATCGCGCTTTTTGCAGCCTTACTACTGAGTTTAATACTTGCCGGATGCTCGGAAGCTCCGCCAGTGGATTCGAGCCCAGCACCTGTAACTGCTGAAACTAACGCGCAAGGACCACTATCGCCGCTATTACCAATAAAATGGGTCAATGGTACTCATTACAATATTGTTGCTGATACAGCTTCTGAACAAAAAGAAGTCATTGAGTATTTTTCATTTTGGTGCCCTGCGTGCTATCGCTTTGAAGTGATCATAAATGAAATAAAGCCGCAATTGGCTAATGATGTAATGTTTCGAAAAGTTCATGTTAATTTTATGTCGTTTACGACTCAAGAAATACAAGAGCAAGCAACTAAAGCGATGCTTATTGGCAGGTCATTGGGCACGGAAGAGTTGATGAATGCTGCAATATTTGCTCATATCCATGAACAAGGACAAAAAGTTGAAGGACTAAACGACCTTAAGCAACTTTTCATTTCTTATGATATATCAGCGGGCGACTTTGAGAGTACATTAAGCAAAGCAGAGTTAACTGATACATTTGCGCAGAATAATGATGACATAAGCCGATTTAAGCAACATTTACAAAGTGTCCCAAATATTATCGTTAATGGGAAGTATCAAGCCATATTTACAAGGGAAATGGACGTTCAAGACATTGTAGATTTAATTAATTGGCTTAGCCAACAAAAATAATTGAGCATCAATTTACCCTATGCATTGAATGAGCTTACAGAAAAATTTATAACTATAATAAGGATTACCATGTTTAAAAGATCAATTATTGCATCAACATGCACACTAGCCCTTGCTATGACGTTCGGTTGTTCAGAAGCTCCCAAAGAAGAAGTTAAGGATACTGAACCCAAAGCTAAAGTAGCGATGCAGGCTGCACCAATAAAAGATGCCGCTCCTGCAGTCGATAATAGAAAACTGTCTTACGCTTTAAAAAACCAGAATGAAGAAGATAAATCACGAAACGGCGCACGCAATCCCATTCAGACACTCGATTTTTTTAAAGTCGCCCCTGGAATGACTGTTGCAGAAGCATTCCCTGGCGGCGGTTGGTATTCAAAAATTCTAGCTCATTACTTAGGCTCTGAAGGTCAACTGCACGGTATTAATTATAATGATGAGATATGGGCTAGATTTGGTTTCTTCTCTGAAGAGGATATCCAAGAGGCAATTGAAAGAACCGCAAAATTTCCGGATATGGTAAGTGAGTTCGTCGAAAAAGCGCCTCAATCAACTGGCTTTACTTTTAACACATCACCGGATGAGTTAACTGGGACTGTTGACAGAGTGTTGTTTATTAGAGCTCTTCACAACGTAAACCGATTCGAAACTGAAGCAGGGACAATGAGTGAAGCATTGGCAACAACAAAAATACTGCTTAAAGATGGTGGATTGGTCGGTGTTGTTCAACATCAAGCACCCGAGAAGAATTCAGATAAATGGGCCGATGGCAGTGCAGGTTACTTAAAGAAATCAGCGGTGATTGAAATATTTAGAATAGCGGGATTTGAGCTTGTCAATGAGTCTGACATTAACGAAAACACGAATGATATTCCGACCGAAAAAGATACTGTATGGAGACTCCCACCTACTTATAACGGCGCCGCTGACGACCCAATATTAAAAGAAAAAGTTGATGCTATTGGTGAATCAAATCGCATGACTCTTTTATTTAAAAAAGCACAGTAAGATAACTTGAAAACATGAAAGCAAATGCATGTCATATATTGGTAAAAACCAAAGAAGAAGCTGAGAGCATTAAATCTCAGTTAGACAAAGGCGCTAGCTTTCAAGCGTTGGCTAAGAAATATAGCCATTGCCCTTCAGCAAAAAAAGGAGGGGATTTAGGGGAGTTTCGCCAAGGCGACATGGTAAAAGCTTTTGAGAACGTCGTATTTAAAAAACAAATACTGACGGTTCATGGCCCCACAAAAACACAATTTGGGTTTCATCTTATAAAAACCTTGTACCGAAGTTAGCCTTCATTAATTTGACCTTAGCAAATCAAAAAGGGAGCTCATCACTGAGTTCCCTTGTTTAGTACTTCTAAATATTATGCAATTACTTACACTAACCTAGCGTATCTGAAACAACTCGATAACGTGGGTCTTCATTCACATTAATTTCAACGTATTCGCCGGCTTTTCTAAGTAACACTCGGCACTCAGGACTGATATGTCTAATATGCAACTTTTTGCCTTGCTCTTTATATTTATCAGCAAGGCCATCTAATGCGTCAATTCCCGAAGAATCCCAAACTCTAGACTCCCGAAAATCAATAACCACATCATCAGGGTCATTTTGTGGATCAAAAATTTCTCTAAAATAAGTTACCGAACCGAAGAATAACGGGCCCTCTAGATCGTAAACTTTCCAACCATCATCATCTGTATAGGTTTTCGCCATCATATGTGTTGCATGCTTCCATGCAAATACCAAGGCTGAGACGATTACACCAACAACAACCGCTATGGCTAAATCAACAGCTACGGTGATACCGGTAACCAAAAACAAGACAAAAGCATCTTCTTTATTTACACCACGAACAATTCTGAAAGATGCCCATTCGAAAGTAGCGATAACGACGACGAACATGACACCTACCAGCGCTGCTAATGGAACCATCTCAATAAGAGGAGCTGCGAATAGAATAAAGCCAAGTAAGACCAATGCAGCTGTGATACCTGATAAGCGACCTCGACCGCCTGAGTTTATATTGATTATACTCTGTCCAATCATGGCGCAACCACCCATTCCACCGAAGAAACCGTTTACGGTATTTGCTACACCTTGACCCACGCATTCTTGATTGCCTTGACCCCGAGTATCAGTCATTTCGTCAATAAGCGATAACGTCAACAACGATTCAATAAGACCGACAAGAGACAAAATAACCGCTGTTGGTAAAATAATATAAAGTGTTTCAAGATTAAAAGGTACTACTGGTATAGCGAAGGTTGGCAATTCCCCAGCTAAAGTAATCGTATCTTTTTGTGCTTCTGGCGCCATATCTCGAACGAAATCGATTACGGTTCTAGCATCTAAATCTAAGCCATGGACTAGCGCAGTGACTGCCACAATAGCAACAAGAGAAGCCGGTATAGCTGTTGTCAATTTTGGTAGCAGATAAATAATAGCCATCGTTAGTCCCACCAAACCAAGCATTATGTAGAGCAAGTTGCCCGTCATCCATTCCAGCTCACCTAAAGAGTTCGTTATTTTAAACTGCCCTAACTGCGCTAAAAAGATAACAATTGCTAAGCCATTTACGAATCCGAGCATAACTGGGTACGGCACTAAACGAATGAATTTGCCAAGTCTAAATACACCAGCCATGATTTGCAACAAACCGGCTAGCAAAACAGCGGCGAATAGGTATTGCACGCCATGCTGAGCAACAAGAGCGACCATGACTACAGCCATCGCGCCTGTTGCGCCTGAAATCATGCCAGGACGACCACCTATTGCTGATGTAATTAATCCCATCATGAACGCAGCGTATAAACCCACCATTGGCTCAACACCTGCAACAAACGCAAATGCTACGGCTTCGGGAACCAGAGCAAAAGCAACGGTGATACCAGAGAAAATGTCGTTTTTAACATTCCCTTTCGTACCATTTATCAAGTTAAACATATTTACATTTCTATTATTTCAAAACTGGCTCGAGTTTAGCAGATAATGAGCACAATTTCTTTTAACAGAATGTTAAGAAGGTTTTGCTCAGTAAGATTTTACTTTGAACCACCACCTAAACAATTGGGAGACTCAGGAGAAATACTATTTTTCTTGTTCCACTCTTCTAATGTATAAGTATGCTGAGCTAACGCATGAACTGGCCCCGCTAATTCTTCAGATAACAATTGATTCACCAAGCGTTGTCTTTGAATTAACCCTTTACCTTCAAAATCACTCGAAACAATGGTTACTTTAAAATGAGTTTCAGCGTTTGCTGGCACATTATGCATATGACTTTCATTCAACACTTCCAAATATGACAATTGAAAATTTTCGCTGAGTTTATTGATAATACCTTGCTCTACAGTCATCACGTTTCTCTATTTAATGTTGTCGTTCGCAGCTATCTGCATTCTAAAGTGGCAGCGCCGTTATCTCAATCAAAGTTTCAACAAGACACACCTATAAATCGGTTTCAAAGCTCATAACAAAGACACACCTCTCAAGGCTTAATCCGCGTCACCAAACTAAACCAACAATTCTGCTAACGAAGAATTTTTCTAAAAGTAAAATTTATTCGGGGCTTAAGCCGTTTCTTTGTCTTTGCAATCCCATGTTGCCAATGTTTTTGAGTCTCACCACTCATAATCAATAAAGAACCATGTTCCAATGGTAATCTAAATTTTTCACCAGTTAGTTTATGTTTAAAATCAAAGTTTCTAACTTCCCCCAAAGAAACAGAAGCGATAATAGGCTCAATACCTAATTCTGCTTCATTATCAGAATGCATCCCCATACTATCTTGACCATGTCTATACAAATTTGCTAACACTGAGTTAAACGATGAGCCACACTGATGTTCGCATTTAGCTTTTAATTTATGTAATTCATCATGCCAAGGAAGTGGCGTCATAGTTACACCTGAATACGTATAGCTCGTCCCAACATCACCATACCACGCCTGTAAACGAGGTATTTTCATCATTTTATTGAAAATCTTTATTTCCGCCTCACTCCAATTCAATTCACGCTGAAATAAGTGCAACAAAGAATCTGCTGTTTCATTACCGAGCCAATTCGCTAAATATTGTACCTTTGCATCAGCCAAGGGTAGACTCTGCGAACTATGATTGGAAAAAAGACATTGCTGCATAACACCTCTAAATTTTGGTTAAGTTGCTCACTGTCAACAAAACGGGTAATTCAATGAATACACATTTTACTGCATTTGAGCGCAGTTTACATTTAGAACGTTACCCCGCGAAGTATCAGCATGTGAGTCTTCAAGCATGGGATGGAGCGGACGAATACATTATTGAACATGTAGAGAATTGCTCACTACTAGCGGATACGTCGAATAAAGACACACCTTTTATTATTATTAATGATGACTTTGGGGCCCTGACGTGTTGGTTTAACCACAAACAACCGGTCTTTATTTCTGATTCATGGATTTCACATAAAAGTGTTATGACTAACCTTATGATCAATGGATTGGAAGCGGGAAATGTTGAATTCTGCCATGCACTTACTAACCTCAATGACGTTATTGAGACCAAAGCAAAAGTAGTATTAATTAAAATCCCACGATCACTTGCTCTATTAGAACAACAGCTCATTACATTGCAGTCTGTCCTCGATGAAAATTCCACAGTTATTGCAGCAGGAAAAGTAAAAATCGTCCAAAACTCTGTTTTAAAATTATTTGAAAAGTACATTGGTATAACAACAACCTCTTTGGCAAAAAAGAAAGCAAGACTGATTTTTTCAACATATACAGGTATCAATACAGAAACCTCACCCTACCCTACCATTGTGTCTGACCCATCAATTCCATTCACCCTTAGTAACCATGCAAATGTTTTTTGTCGTGAGCACTTAGATATTGGTGCCAGAATATTGTTGAAAAATCTCCCAAATGCAATGAACAAACAGGTTATTGATTTAGGTTGCGGTAATGGTGTAATAGGTGTGTCTATTTTGGACCAAAACAAGGATGCGCATGTCACTTTCGTTGACGAGTCCTTCATGGCCGTTGAATCTGCAAGACAAAACGTTATCAACCATATTGGTAGTGAAGACAGAGCAACTTTTATTGTTAGTAATTGTTTGGAAGAGCTTTTGAAAATTGGATCGTCGAACTACGATATTGTGCTGTGTAACCCGCCATTTCATCAGCAAAATACGATTACTGATCACGTCGCATATCAAATGTTCACCGATGCAAAAAAAGTCCTTAAACATGGCGGAGAATTAAGAATTGTTGGTAATCGCCATTTGGATTATCCAATTAAATTAAAGAAACTTTTTGGCGGATATGAAGTCATCGATAGTAATAAGAAGTTCAGTATTTTATCAACTTACAAAGCAAGGCAATAAAATGATTAAATTGACATTCTCATTCTTAATGCTTGCGGTATTAAGTTTTGGCTTAGTGGCAAATACACAAAAACAACCTGGCGAAAACATTCAAAAAGATAATTATTACCCTTTGGTAAAGTTTGAAACTAGCATGGGTAATTTAGTGATTGAGTTAAATAGAAGAAAAGCACCCGCTACCACAAATAATTTCTTAAACTATGTTAAAAGAGGTGAGTTTGATAACACACTATTCCATCGTGTTATTCCAGATTATATTATACAAGGCGGTGGTTATGACCCTGAATATCAAGAAAAGAAAGCTAGTCGTTCGATTATCAACGAATCGGGGAATGGACTGAAAAATAATTTATATAGCATTGCTATGGCTAGAGAAGACGACCCACATTCAGCGAAGCGTCAATTCTTCTTTAACATGAAGGACAATAACAATTTAGACCCCGGAAAAACATGGGGATACACTGTTTTCGGCAGCGTTATCGATGGTACCGATGTACTTGATAAAATGGCACTGGTTGAAACTGAATATAAAGCACTTATTCGTTTTCAAGATGCCCCAAAAAAAGATGTGCTGCTGATAACAGCCAGTGTGCTGCCTGAGCCACAGTAGTAAATTCAACATCGCATTTATCATTTATCAAGGCGCAGCCTAATACTTTATTCTTAAACTGAATATGTAAATTCAATTTACCTGTCTATACTGGATATTCAGTTATGAAGAAGGAAAGTTATGAAAGCATCCGATTTAATGGTGAAGGCGCTGGAAGCAGAAGGTGTTGAGTATATATTTGGTATACCAGGCGAAGAAAACCTCGATTTATTAGAATCCTTACGTAATTCATACATCAAACTTATTTTAACCCGCCACGAGCAGGGTGCTGGTTTTATGGCAGCTACCTATGGTCGCTTAACTGGCAAAGTAGGCGTTTGTTTATCAACATTAGGCCCTGGCGCAACTAATTTAGTAACACCGGCCGCATACGCGCAGCTTGGTGCCATGCCAATACTAATGATAACGGGTCAGAAACCAATAAAGACTAGCAAGCAAGGACGATTCCAAGTCATTGATGTGGTCGATATGATGCGCCCTATTACAAAATATACGACACAAGTTGTTAGCGGTGATCGTATCCCATCGGTTGTAAGAGAGGCATTTCGGCTGGCATCAGAGGAACGTCCAGGCGCGGTTCATATCGAACTTCCTGAGGATATCGCCGATGAATCTACCAACGCAAAATTACTAAAGCCGAGCATAGCGCGACGCCCAATTGCGGAATATAAAGCGATTAGTTTTGCAATTGATATGATTGAAAAAGCAAAATCTCCTGTTCTATTGATTGGAGCTGGAGCAAATCGTAAGCTGACCGCAAAAATGCTTCAAGAATTTGTCGACAAAACTGGGATCCCATACATCACAACCCAAATGGGCAAAGGTGTGCTGGATGAGAGCGGGGAACTCTTTATGGGTAATACAGCATTGTCATCTGGTGATTTTGTTCATCGCGTTATCGATAGAGCTGATTTAATTATCAATGTTGGGCATGACGTAGTTGAAAAACCGCCTTTCTTTATGGAAGACAATAATCAGAAAGTCATCCATATTAACTTCGACTCAGCAGCTGTTGATCCGGTCTATTTCCCACAGTTAGAGGTGATTGGTGATATAGCCAATAGTATTTGGCAAATTAAACAGAAAATACAACCACAAGATAGCTGGACGCTAGATTTTTACAAAGATGTTCATGACGCTTATATAGCGCATAGAACCGCTTCGGAAGATGATGATCGTTTCCCTATATTGCCTGAACGTTTTGTCCGAGAGATCCGAAAAGCCATGCCCAAAGATGGGATCGTTGCATTGGATAATGGCATCTATAAAATTTGGTTTGCTCGAAACTATCCGGCATATTTGCCGAATACGGTATTGCTCGATAACGCATTGGCGAGCATGGGTGCTGGTTTGCCTTCAGCATTAGCTGCGAAACTAGTCTATCCTGACAAAGCAGTCATTGCTGTTTGTGGCGATGGTGGCTTTATGATGAATAGCCAGGAATTGGAAACAGCTGTCAGATTAAAACTGCATATTGTTGTTATTATATTGCGCGACGACGCGTATGGAATGATTAAGTGGAAACAGGCTAATATGCAGTTTGAAAACTTCGGCTTAGATTACGGTAATCCTGATTTTGTTAAATATGTAGAATCATATGGCGGCAAGGGCTGGCGAATTGGAGCGACGAGAGAACTATTACCAACCTTACAAAATTGCCTTATCGATCCTGCCGTTCATTTAATTGATGTGCCTGTGGATTATAGTTTGAATGATGAAACATTGAACAAGACAATTCGAGAGCTTAGCGCGAAACTATAATTCTGTAGATTTAAGTTAAATAAAGAAAGTTAAATAAAAACACACCTATTTGACGTTCTTCTTAAACTTTACATTTGAGCTAAAACTAGACACACCTATTTCTCAATAAGGAGTGTCTTTATAAAAGGACAATAACCATGACAAAGCTAGCAAAACAATATCCATACTTTCTTGCAAACAAAGCTGTTTTTGCCAATCAGTATCTTGAAGTAACCAACAAATATACTGGTGAAGTAGCTTCAACTGTTGCATTGGCTGATCCAAAAACAATTGATAAAGCCATTGATGCCGCAAAGAAAAGCCAGAAAATACTGAATAAAATGCCTGCATATCAGCGTCAACGGATATTAGAGCATTGTGTGACGAGGTTCAGAGAGCGATTTGATGAACTTGCTTATGCTTTATGTATCGAGGCTGGTAAACCGATTAAAGATGCGCGAGGCGAAGTCACAAGACTAATAGATACCTTCAAAATTGCAGCGGAAGAATCAGTACGAATAGAGGGAAAGGTAATGAATTTAGAAATTACCGAGAGAGCCAAAGGATATCAAGGACAATATAAGAAAGTGCCAATTGGTCCCTGCTCTTTTATTTCTCCGTTCAATTTTCCATTGAATTTAGCTGCTCATAAGATAGCGCCCGCTATAGCTGCTGGATGCGCTTTTGTATTAAAGCCCGCAAGCAGAACTCCCATCGGAGCCCTAATTATCGGTGAAGTACTTGCGGAAACAAACCTACCTGAAGGTGCGTTTTCAATATTACCTTGCAGCAGAGATGGCGCAGATCTTTTTACAACAGATGATCGTTTCAAACTTTTAAGCTTCACCGGGTCGCCCAGTGTTGGTTGGGCATTAAAGGCCAAGGCGGGTAAAAAGCCTGTAATATTAGAATTAGGGGGTAATGCCGGCTGTATAGTAGACCATGACACCGATATTGAGGATGCGATTGAACGCATCGTTTTTGGTGCTTATTATCAATCAGGTCAAAGTTGTATTAGTGTTCAACGCATTTTTATTCATGAATCAATTTACGAAAAATTTAAATCCGTATACACGGAAAAAGTAGCAAACTTGGTCCATGGAGACCCATTGAACGAGGATACATTCATCGGCCCAATGATTTCCGACTCGGAAGCCATGCGCCTTGAGGAATGGATAAAAAAAGCGGTTACCGCTGGCGCTAAAGTGCTCTGTGGCGGTTCAAGGAATGGGCAGATGCTCAAAGCCACGCTACTTGCAGAGGTTCCAAAGGACTGTGAAATAAATTCAGAAGAAGCCTTCGGCCCAGTTTCAACAATCGCACCTTTCTCTAATTTCGATGAAGCATTAAAATTAGTCAATAACAGTCAATTTGGTTTACAAGCCGGCATTTTTACTAAGGATATTTATAAGGCCCACAAAGCTTGGGATGAATTGGATGTCGGTGGCGTAGTCATTGGAGATGTACCCAGTTGGCGAGTTGACAACATGCCATACGGCGGAGTGAAAGAATCGGGACTAGGTCGTGAAGGAGTCAAGTTTGCGATAGAAGACATGACTGAAATTAGGTTAATGGTTTTAAGAACACCGCAATAATTGCCTAAATGCGACGGCCTTAAAAGAGCCACAAACAAGACACACGTATTTAGGTGTGTCTTTCTTTGTGTTTTTTAATTTTTTTGGCAGTTCTTTAGATAAATAATTACACCGCATACATCAAAGCTTTATTCCAAGGCGCTCATCATATGGCTTAACATTTATATTTTCAGCGATGAAACAAGCTGTAATCTCATAATTATTTACTTCTATATCAACAATTTATTGCAACTATCTGCGGACATTTACTAAATTGTAGATGAACTCTCCATCTGACTCACTTGATTTTACAAAATACAATTTTTGAATTTTCAATATTATGTATTTTGCTTTTGTATCTCATCGAATATTTCACACTCAGACATACATGTTTGAGCCGCCCTAGGATACTTTGGCTTTAATCGGTCGTCTAGCTTGAAAACATCAGGCCAATACTTTGTTGTACTAATAAATCGTTTAACATCCTCAACTCCACCGACATCCAAACAACCTTTTAAACACGTATCAATATAGCTAGCATTTACGGGAAATCCTCTGCTTGGCCTTTTCAGTTCAAGCGTCTCGCAAACATACACAGTACAATTAGACAGTACCTCTAACATCGAAGTATTTATTACTGAGCCAAAATCCAATTGATCCAGCTTGAGTTTCGAAAATCTATAATTTTGCTCTCGCTGAAGTAACTTTTCATCGATATTAGTATAGAGCGCATGACCATTAAAACTGCTTGCATTATTTTGGTAGGCGCCAACATAAGTCTGTTTTTCATCACAAGACCTCGTGATCCAAGCCCTCTCCCATCGATTTACAATAACAGGAAGCGCAAGTGACCTGATGTTGCTATGCCTGTCTCGGCTTTGTTTGCTCATGAGACTGCCATAACCGACCACTATGTGAGGTGTGTCTTTGTTTGCGCGCTTTTTAGCTTTTGCTAGTTGTTGAAACCACACATCAATATCGCCTTCATTTTCCATTAATACTGACTTTCCTTTCTAGTAAATATCTACAGGGCTGCAAAATCAAAACTTAATACTTCACTTATATGCTTTTTACCAAGCGCTAACATTAAAAGGCGGTCAATCCCGAGTGCTACTCCAGAACACATCGGCAAGCCAACGTCCAGTGCATTCAAAAACTTCATATCTTGAGGCTTTACTTCCAAGCCACCTTCTTTCCTTTGCTTATTATCCAAAATAAATCTCGTCTTTTGTTCATCAACATTGTTAAGTTCTTCAAAGCCATTCGCAAGCTCAATACCTTGATAGTAAAACTCAAACCGAAGGGATAACCATGGATCAGCAGGATCAATTTTAGCCAACGACGCCTGACTAGCTGGAAATTTAGTTACGGCAATAGGTCGCTCTCTGCCGATTTGGGTTTCAATTTTTTCACAAAACAATAGTTGTAAAAGCATATCTCTATCAAATGTAGAAAGTGTATCTTTAAAACCCAGTGGCACTATATTTTCATAGCCAAAATTTTCGCAAATCGACACAATTTTCAAATCAGTATCGCTTTTCACATCTAAACCTAGATACTTAAAAAACAATTCTCTATAAGTAGCTTTATCGCAAACAGGTGTATTCAAGACGAGTCTTAAAATCGTATCAACCTCATCTATCAACTCATTCATTGCAAAGCTTAACCGGTACCACTCAAGCATCGTAAACTCAGGGTTATGGTACCGGCCTACCTCATCATCTCTATAACATTTAGTAATTTGGTAAATACTCGGAAAACCTGCACATAACATACGTTTCATGTAATATTCAGGCGAAGTTTGTAAAAAGAGGTGTGTCTTTTTAACCGAGAGTGGATTTGTATGTATCGTTCTCATGGCTTCTAAGTGAACATCTGTAACTGTCGACGGTGAAATTGTCGGTGTTTCGACTTCTAACACCTTCTCAGTCGCGAAATATAGTCTAATGTCGGAAAGTATTTTAGCTCTTTTGACAAGACTTTCAACTGAGCCCGAGGGTTGCCATTCATTTGAGATATTCATTAAACAATGAATGAGGTTAGCGCTTGCAGCACAACCTCTTTCGCTATCTTATTTTTGTGCACGTGAGGCATATTCACCACTTCTTGTGTCAACTCTAATTATTTCACCTTTTTGAACGAATAATGGAACACGGACAACGGCTCCAGTTACTAGTGTCGCAGGTTTGCCGCCCGTACCAGCTGTATCACCTTTTAGACCGGGGTCAGTTTCAGTAATTGCTAACTCAACAAAGTTCGGAGGAATCACCACGATAGGAGTCCCGTTCCACAATGTGATAGTACAAGTATCATTTTCAACTAACCACTTGATATTATCACCTAAGGCTTTTTCGTCGGCGGCAATTTGCTCAAACGTTTCGTTGTTCATAAAATGCCAAAACTCACCATCGGTATAAAGATAGGAAAGTTCGGTATCCATGACATCAGCGCCTTCGACTGAATCACCAGAACGAAAGGTTTTCTCTAGTACTTTGTTCGAAATAAGTTTACGAAGTTTTACACGGCTGAAGGCTTGTCCTTTACCTGGTTTTACATATTCATTCTCAAGAATGTTGCAAGGTTCGCCGTCGAGCATTATCTTTAAGCCCGCTTTGAACTCGTTTGTACTGAAATGAGCCATAGTTCCTCTAAAATTTACGTTGTGAGCATATTTGTGAAAAGAATAATACCTAAAAATAGCTTTGCTGTAGAGTCAAACTGGCAAAAAGAATTAGCAAATTGTTTTACGACCCTTGAGTCGTTGCTACAATTTTTGGATTTAGATCCTAAAATTGCAATAAAAAATAGCGCTGCAAGAAAGCTATTTGCCATGAAAGTACCGCGGCATTTTGCTAGTTTGATGAATAAAAATGATATAAATGATCCTTTGTTGCTTCAGGTGCT
>Ga0307966_1002161_pt1 | contig 15002 bp, 21 predicted proteins | sample OrgLakmetagen646_FD_203141 | JGI IMG/M metagenome (GOLD analysis project Ga0307966, IMG submission 203141) | Saline water microbial communities from Organic Lake, Antarctica - #646 | ecosystem: Environmental > Aquatic > Non-marine Saline and Alkaline > Saline | place: Antarctica: Organic Lake... | reverse complement strand
CACTCTCGATCACTCACACACACACACACACACACACACACACACACACACACACACACACACACACACACACACACACATACACACACACATATGCGCACACGCACGCACGTGCACGCACACACACACACACACACACACATACACACACATACACACACACGCAGCATACACACATTCAGACAGTTAAGCACCAGCACATATACACATGCCCACATGCGCACGTACACGTACACAAATGCAACACGCAATACAAACTCATGTAGATACACGAAAACGGGTACACGCATGCACTGACGGAACCACACGCACACTGGCACGCACCCAAACGCATTATAGAGGTTCCTTCAGTGTGACATCTGTAAGATCTCACTATGCAAACGTCTTGCTAAGCTTGTCAGCGTGCGCTCAAGCCAGCTCTTGCCATAACATTGTACAATTGACGCCCTAAAAACATGCGTGCAGGCAACCTGCTTGAGCGCATCAGGGCTCAAACCACGCGGCTGGGTGACCAGCCCAGCAGCAGCAGCAGTACGAACGCCCTCCTACGTGTACCAAACCTCAGTCTGGGTGCAGAACCCTCAGGACTTCATTCCTCCCCTCCTCATCATCCGTCTGTCAGTCCACCTGACGTGTACACTCACGCTGCCCAACCGACTCTCCCTACCACCGCTGATGTTACTGCCACGTCACCAAAGCCTGGGTCTGCAGCATTCTGCCAGCAGCAGCAGCAGCTGCAGCCGCAGCCGCAGCAGCAGGGCCTCCAACAAACAAGTGGTCGTGCTTGTTCCCCTCCACCCACTACTGGAGCCCTTGGCCTTGCTGCTGTGGGGTATGCTCCACACATACAAGGTGGGAACAATTGCGTGACAAACGTTAATGTCAATGCCCTAGAGCACGCCTCAAGGCACAATTTTAGCATTTATACACTTGATGAGGAGCTCGGATGGGATATAAGACATGACTTCTCCTTATAAGCTTAATCTGCTCCTATCCGCGCATGACAACTATGGTAGTGTACTGACCGTTCGAAGTGTCAATGTTGCAGATTGCCACCATTGTGCGTACTGTGCCCTAGATCAGATGTCCTTAGTTAGTGACTTTGATAGATTCCTGATTTGTTGATTTGTCACATCCACACTTTGTGCACACCCACACTTGTTAACCCTACATGTTGCAGCTTGCTTTGGTGTTCCATCGCTTCCAATAAATACATACGGTAGGAAGTGTATTTGTGGGCCATGGAGGCAGCAGGGATACACAGATCTTAGCGTTGAAGCTTGAGATCACGGCGTCTGACTGCTTCGATGCAAATTATAACACCTCCGCAAACATTGTTGCAAATCAAGCCATGATATAAGTTGATGACACCGTCATTGGTTGTCAGCTGGAGCCGTCCAGTTGTCAAACCTGCTTATGGCTGCTGTGCTGGTGTGCAGCTGAATGACTGACCTCAAGGAAAACAACGGAGCAGAGGGACCGGTCCAGTTACGCCCTGTGGAGCTCTTGAGTTGCCTGACCTCATAATGAGTCATAATTATGACGTGTGCTCCACAATCCAAGCCTTTCACTGTGCTTTGGAATGTGTCACACACAGGTGGTGTTGGTACGGGCCCCTATATGAGGGCCAGCACAGCGCACGCACGCCCGACCCTTGCAGCCAGTGCAGCAGGAGCAGTGACAGCAAGCTCAGGAGGCAGCCAGCCGCACAAAATGAGGGCACAAAGCAGCACAAAGCCCCGTGGCAAAATCCACAGCACAGCTTCAGGTGTGTTCCCACGGGACGACACCCGTGCGAGCACTTCCATGCTTGCCCTGCAGCAAGCAGTCGCGCAAGGTGCAGGTGCGGTGGGAGTGGAGACAGGCCGAGGGAAGAGGGAGGCCGCAGTGCCGAATGGCGGTGGCAGTGCCAACCTTCCGTACCCGTGTCAGGCTGCCCCCCTCCGCGGTGCTGGTACCTCCGACGCACTCCCGTGGAGGGCAACCTCTAATGGCAACGATACAGCACACTCCCACCCTACTCCGCGTCCCTCCTCCCCTGCAGTCCATGACCCATACCACGACCCGTACCACCACCGTCACACCGCGCCTTCCCCGCGTGCGTCTTTTATCTCTGATACCTCCACCACAAAAGTGGCTCCCCTTCACCTTGGACAGGGTGAGCTTCAGGCTCACAAAAGGATGAGCCCCCCACCATCCTCCCCTAGCGCTGCACGACATGCACAAGCACGGCCGCCCAATTCGTTACTCGACAAGCGCCGCTCGTCTCTAAACACGCCTCAAGGTGAGGGTGTTAGGGGGTTTTGCATGCTCACGTGCATGTTCACACAAACATGCACATCCATAGCCCTCCCAAATGATCCATGACGGTGCTGAGCGTTTGCCTTGATGTGAGGGGTGTCAATTTAGATTCCTGGTCATGTGCATGTACGCGATTGACGTTCTCTAAACTCATGTGCCGAGTAAAACGCTGCAGCAATATGAGTGATGCGGATTGGCAAAGAGCTGAGAGTGTGGCCAGGGAGTTTAGGGTGGGGGCACAGTGTGCTGAATGGTATGATATTTGCAGACTGAGTGATGCTGATTGGCTGAGAGTGTGATCAGAGAGTTCAGGGTGGGGGCACAGTATGCACTTGCTAAATGGTACAATAGTTGCAGACAGATGAAAGGAGGACGCTTAAAACACAGATGTTTATGCCCATCAAGTCACACAAATGCAGAGAAGGCACTTGGCCTGCACGGTCTTCTGTAGGCATCAAGCGTTTTATCACACCTTGTAAATAGGGCACGCTAGCACCTTCAAATCTCACCAAACTCCAAGTAACCAAGTCACAGCACAAGCAGTGCCAACACACACACACATACACACACACACACACAAACAAGCACGTCCCACGACGAAAGCACGTGCAGCTGTGACCAGGCCTGAAAGCCCCAGAGCACTCGCCTGCACGGAAAGCAGCCCCATCCAACAGGAGCGAGTCATAAATCAGGTGGGTCCGGTCTGCAAGCTTCCCCTGAGCCTCCAACACCGTACACGCATGCGTTATTTCACCATTTGTGTAATGATGAGGGAGGGGGAAGGGGGTGTCAGGTCGGGAGGGGTAAGGAAGAGGAACAAAGGGAGGAGAATGTTGGTTGTAAGTGGGGAGGTATTTCAGTATTGTTGATGACTGATCAGTACCAATAACAAAAAAAATGGTACATTTGAGAGCATTCACAAATTGAATAAGGTCGACAAGTTTTCACGTCATAGCCTATATCCTATATCCTCATGTGCCATGATTTCCTTCAACCAAGCTTCTGACACACACACAAGCTTTAGCATCCTCCCTCTACACACACACACACACATACACACACACGCGCACACAAACACACTTACACACACGTGCAGTGCAGCGCACGCTGCATGCTCTTACCCCCCCCCCTCTCACACACACACCCCTACACACGCCTACACGCACACACGCACACACACACACACATGCACACACACCAACACACACACGCACAAACAGGATGATTGGCTGGCTTGGTGCAGTAGTGGTGTGCCCCTACCTGGAGCCGTCAAGAGTGAGGCCAGCATTAACGTGGGAGGGCCCCGCAGCCGGCTCCACAGGCTGTCAGGCTTATTGGGTTCGCGCAAAGATGTCTTCAGGTGCATTATGTGTAGGGCTGGCCAGCATCATCAGACGTTAGCAATGACATTTCGGGGTTGACAATAATCGTAGACAAGGATTGCATTTACTAGAAAAACGTGTTATTCTATCATGACGCATACGTCTATTCTCATCCGATCTTTGCTTTAAGAAAAGCAGCATACCAGGTGTAGCTACGGCGGGCTTAGGTTGTGAATACAGCAGAAGGCAATCTTTCTTGTGGTTCCTTGGTTCAGCGCTTGTGAAGGCCGTTTTGGGACAACACCTTTTGTGAGTAACTGCTGCAGAAGCAAGATCGCTGGTTTCGCTCAGTACCAGCCTGAGCGTCAGCATCAGGTTCAGGGCTCTTGATGGACGTTCAACATTTCGCCTTCCATGTGTGGTTTGATGAAGTTTAAACAACACCGCCCACTTTTAGCTCAGCTTACAACACCGCCCACTTTTTGCCAGCCTCAACACCCGTATCAAACGCAACAGTTATGAAGTACGCTGCAGCTCCGGCGTGTAACAGCAACGTCACGCTTCCTAGTCAAGTAGCCGCTCTTCCTGCATGGGTTTACCTGATATGAGTCACATGCACACACGTAGCCACACATGACGCGCACATGTCACACACATACACACGTCACACGCTCACACACATTCTGTATCACACACACACATTCTTAGGGCAAGCCATGTACGAGAGGGGGCTGCGTCTCGCAGGACCTCTACCATAAACCTTGTCAAGCGTGCGTCTTTCAACAATCTTTTACACCCCGGCTCTCCAAACAGTGTAAATTCAGAACCTTCAAACTCTAGGTGCGTCACATCAATAGTGCGCCACAGTGCCTTTTGTGCAGTACTCTGAATAAGTGTATTTGCTTACTGGCACCCCTCTGCATGTTGTGCATTGTGTTCACACATTCAGTTTTAAGTGCACAAACGCATACACACATACAGGCTGCCGTTCAATGCACATATACGCACACACATTAACACGCACAAATACACACACAAACTTATGCATATACACAATGATGACCCACAGCACTTCTCCATCAGAGCCTGACTTGCCTTTACCGCATTATCAGTGCCCTCCCCCCCGACACCCCTCAACAGCAAGATACCAGCAGAGCAGCATGGGCCGAGAGGTAGGAACTCAGAGCTGACCCTCTCTTTATATTCAGTTTTGTTGTATACATTTTATAAATGGTAAACATTTTATATGCCATCTCCTATACGTGGTGGTGGTTTCTACCCTGACTTTGCACATAACTCCTATTGTCAAGTACAAAGAGGTGAGGTATTTATCCTATTCGGGCTTACAGGCACTGTATTTTGTGCTGCCAAGGCCTCAATGCTTCATCTTTTGCTTTTGTGTGTCTATGTGCGCACACGTGGGTAGCCTTGGGTGTATGTATGTGAGTATGGGTGTGTGTCTGTGTTTGCAAATTTGTGGTGTTTTGACCAATTTGTCTGTGCAACAGAAAGGTACAAAATCGTCCCACCTCGGCACAGCACAAACGTGTAATATTTTCATCTGCACAGGCTACCCACCTGAGCACAGTAAATGCGTTGATTTGCGCAGGCCGCCCAAACTGGCACAGCTCACCACCTTGGAATTATAAAGCCACCAGATCTGAAGAAGCAGGGCGTCCCTCTCTCATGGCTGGACCTCGCTTGTTCCAATGGGGAATACAGGTGCAACTCTTAAGCAGTACATTCGTTGCAGCCCATTTATTAGTGCAACTCTTAAGCAGTACATTCGTTGCAGCCCATTTATTAAAAAAAGATGCAACTCTTAAGCAGTACATTCGTTGTAGCCCATTCATAAAAAAAAGGTGGACAGTGATAGTATCAGGCAATTGCATGGGAAACGCCTGAATGGTGGCCCATGGCCCAGAGATTTCCAATCACAGATTGTATTGCTAAAAGGTTTAGCTGCAACCCTGTTCTGTGTAAACCATACCATAAACTGTAATTCTGGCAAGGAAATCTTGCATCATACAATCAATCGTATGGCTGGACAGGACTATGATGCATTGAGCTTACTCGGAATTTGTAGCGGAAAAGTTATATGTTAGACCATCAAATACGATTTTTAATGCGGTTTTGACCAACCCTGGTCATACATGATGCCCACATTTAGTCCTAACCCTAATTCTTGCACCAAAGTGGATGTGAACGCGTTTTTTTGGCTGTTTGCATTGAACGTCAATTTCATTTCTTGCACAAGAGCCGTTCAGCAGGACATGCACACAAAGCATGCTCTGTAGCGTGAAGCACATGTACACCACGTCTCATGTGTGCACTGCCTCGACACTTGTTTGCAGGGACGCCCACGCACAGGGGGCGCAGGTTGTGAGTGGTATCAAAAACGATTTACAGCAAGGCGCACAAAGAATTGAAGAGGACGGCCTGCATCAACAGCAGCAACAAGGGAGTATAGGAGCAGGGGCGAGGTGAGGGGGCTAGTGCAAGTACGTTTGAGCATGGTAACAATTCCTAAGGTGAAAGCCTGGTCTACAATGCAAGTCACTATTTGCTTTTTGGCTCAGAACACAAAGGGGACAAGCGTGGCATTAGGAACGAATTCATGCTTCACGAGTGCACTTGGCATACGCACGACCCGCTTGTTTTCACCCTTATGGTTGGTCATTTAAAGAAAGGTTGTCTCTTAGTGCAAACATGCTTGGCACTCTTTAGTAAAGGTACCCAGCTTGTACATGAACAGTAGCATTGTCTTTGATTTACATTGCTTGTGACGGTTCCTTGATGCCGTTCACTTGCGCACCGTGAAAAAAGGCATGCATACATTGTGCTGCCCATATCTGCCAAAGCAGTGCACACATTCTCGTTCATCCAAACGAGTCCTTTTTCATCATGCAAAACAGGAACGCCGCTATGCAGCACCGTATACAGAAGCGTTACGAGAGCCAAGACTTTGTTGCACCCCATAAGGGAGCCGTAACAGCAGCAGCAGGAGGAAGAGGCGATGCAGCCCATCAGGCAGATCTGCCTCCGTTGGTGTCCTGGTACGTCGATGTGCGTTCACTGTTCACATCTGTGTGCCACCTTGATCTGGGGACTTTCTGCCCCTCCTGCCATTAGCATCCAGAGCCTGTGTCAGCAGCCACAGCTTCCAAAGGTGGCCTACAGAGTGCTTTTGTCAGCCATTGTTGAGTGTTTGAAGCTATGTGCCACCTCGATCTGGGGACTTTCTGCCTCTCCTGCTGTTAGTATCCAGCCTGTGTCAGCAGCCGCAGCTTACGGAGGCGGCACACTAAGGACTTTTGTTGCCAGGTCTCAAAGGGCGGATCTTGTCAAGCTTAGTTTTTGTGCACGCCGATTTTGCACTTTGTGAACGCACATGATCACATGATGAAATACGCATACAGGCTATCTGATTTTCTTGCACTTTGTGAACGCACAAAAAATGATCACATGATGAAAATACGCATCCAGGATATCTGATTTTCTTGCAACGATTTTGCACTTTGTGAATGCACATAAAATGATCACATGATGAAAATACGCATACAGGCAATCTATTTTTCTTGCACTTTGTGAACGCACATAAAATGATCACGTGATGAAAATACGCATACAGGCTATCTCATTTTCTTGCAACGATTTTGCACTTTGTTAACGCACATAAAATGATCGCATGATGAAAATACGCATACAGGCTATCTGATTTTCTTGCAAGTTTGTCCTCTTTTGGCTACTGGTGATGCCATGACGCCACATGTCCAAGGCAACTTCATGTGTGTACATGCCCATGCACACAAATCAAATTGTGCAGGATATAGACCCATATTTATACACTTATTCACATATTCACAAACACACAAACTCACATACACACATGCATGCACACATACACACACACACGCACACACAGGGCAGCAGCGTACCATGCTGCACTGCAGGCTCATTACGATGCTGCACTGGACAGGGCAAAGCAGAGATTAGAAAGACAGGCCATTATGTCTAAGGCAAACCTACAGGTACACACAAGTGTGCAAAGTTTTACCATTGCTAGCTTGAGATGTCAGGTAGGGTGATCCTGCTAGGACCTGTATTTGAGCTTACAAGGCTGATTGTCCTCTACCTTGGGCCCATTGATCACTATTCCATGTCTCAAGGTAGCCTTTACCGGGTGGTAAGAAGACACGTGAGAGGGTCAAGACAGCTGGTGAGCTGCTCAGGCTATGTGTTGCACTAGCTGTCACGTGGGTTTATTGGTCCAAGTGTCACAACAAATGTTATCAATACAATTGTCTTGCTCACTGACACAGGGAGCAGGTCTTAGTGCTGCACCGACCGTGCAAGGCACCCCCAACCCCAAGAGCCAAAACACCAATAGAAGGAGCACGCATCTCAGCAGCGTGTCCTTTGCAGCTAAAAACTTTGGGGGGGACGGGCTAGCCAGCGACAGCTCCGCCACAGAAGTGTTGAGCCCTGGCCTGAAAGTAGAGCACGGCAATTGGTCGGATGCCAGTTTGGCAAATTCCTTGCCTGCATTAGAGGTGCCTGGCTGTATACCTGATGCCTTGTTGCAGCAGGTGAGAGGGTTTGCTACGAATGGAAACAGGTGTGGTCACACATTCGTGGACTGCTGGTGTGCATGATGCCACAGAAGCAGGAATATTTCCTGTGCTGGAAGCGCCTGGCTGTGCACCTCATGGTTTTGACTGCAGCAGCTTAAGGACAATCCCTTTTATGGCTGTTTATCATAGTGCTTATTTGAAGGCCCCAAAAATGAAAATCTTGGGAACGGCGCTGCAGGTACGTGTGCAATTTTGACAGCACATGGCGCTTGCATGCATACAGTGCTTGCTGATAAGTAGCTGGAGCCTACTAGCAAACATAGCGTGCCCACACGTCCCGGGGTAATATAGATAGAAGATATGATGCACGAGGATGCGCAACTCATGATACATGTAAACAGGAACGTCCATAAATGCTTACGCACACGAGCCACAAGTGGGTTCTTCTGACTCTAAGTTTCCTCTTAATTTCAGTTGGGTTTGGATCACGGAGCATTCAACCAATGGGGATAGCTGACCAGCTTGTGAGAATGAAGTCAATCCTAAATTAAGCAAGTGAAAAAGGCTGTGAAGCTAATGAACATCAGCTAACCTTTCATTCACTCCATCAACTCTGCAGGCACAGGAGGCGGCCAACATTGAGGCTGCACTGCAACTGCTGGACACCTATTCCCAGGTAGGAAAAAGGAGTAGATGTGGGTTAAAGAAGTGCTTTTCGTGTAAGATGTTGTGTTACCATGTTGAGCATAATAAATATTAAGCCTTCTCAGGCAGCTCCTGCAAAGTACAATAAATGTTGTTTTGGATCGCCTGCCTTGAATGCTTACATATTACATATTACATATGACCCTACTACACTCATCACCTCAATGCTTTCTGATTCTGTGCATGATTTATCGTTCCTGATTTATCTCAAAAGCATGTTTGTCACAACCTCTCAGTCCATTGAATGTGCATGTGCTGGCCAGGAGCATGGCTGCCCTCCTCTCATTCCTTCTCAGCATTACCAATCCTCTGTCAAGACAAGCTCCATTTCAGAAGTTCCAAAAGTCTCGATTCTTCACTCTAACAGGTGGCAATTGAGGTATTTGGCCAGGAAGGGGGTGCTGCTGCCATAACAAAAATTCGAGGGGCAATGGAGATTGAGGCGAATGATTCGCAGGACTTCTTGCATGCAGGTGTGCTCATTGCATCTTTTACTAGTGGCAGCATCGTTTTGCATGGACCTACAATTTTTTGTAATACCATCTTGCAGCTTGTCGTTTTCCTCATTCTCATGATTGCAGCCGCATACAGACGAAGTCAAGACGTTGCAAAATTTTATTAAGAAGCATGAAAGGCAATGCTCACAATCGCGAATTTGCGTGTATGATCAGACACCAATCTTATGCTCACGTACACTAACCATATCCGTCAGAGAAGTGAGGCTCCCTTACGATTTAATCTTCATTAAACTACCCCCTGTGCAGAAAACTCTGTAGTGAAGGTGCCTGGACGGAAGCATCTGCGGCGACCTATACCCCCACAAGAGGTAAAAAACCAAATCAATGCGATTGACCACTGTTTTAATTGCGTTGTGCTTACAAACAATTGCTATCAATCGTCTTGATCTCGTTTCCCTGTAGTTTAGGCTCAGACTCAGGCTCCGGAATTGCAAGCCAATTTACTGTGGGTCCGCGTTTATTTGAATGTGCTATTTCTCTGTGTCTTTTTGGGCGGCATAATTTTGCCTGCAGTGTTGGGCTTTGCTTCCAGAACTTGCATGGCATGCTTCTTTGCGTGAGCAATTGGGTCAGTCAACGAAGGCAGCTGTGTGCGTGAGATGACGCAAGGCACGAGTGCAAAGGCACACACGTCATGCTATGTTCCCATGCTGTGTTCCTGATCACTCACATCAAATTAAAAACTCACATGGTTTGTTCCTGAGCAAATACATGCAGCTTCTAGTACGCCATGTTACCTATCCTCAATTGTATTGCCTGCGTTGAAATCCTCAGGCTTAATAAAGGTTTCTTGTGGTCATTGTTGCAGTTTCCTTCTGCAGCTGCTTGGAGCTACTTGGCTGCCGCCCAATCAGGGGACGCAGGGCTGCAGAGCATCGAGGGCAGTGTAAAAGCCATGCATAAAAAGATGAAGGTGGGGATACTAGTGGTGGTGTAGTCAAAAATGCATGGCTTGTGCTGTTGCATAACTGATCTTGCACTGCTTGTGCTGTTGCATGACTGGTCTTGCACTGCTTGTGCTATTGCATGACCGATCTTGCTCTGCTTGTGCTCCTGCTATCTGACTTTGCACTGCTTGTGCTGTTGCATGACTGGTCTTGCACTGCTTGTGCTCCTGCTGTTGGATGCTGCACTGCTTGTGCTGTTGTATAACTGACTTTGCACTGCTTTTGCTGTTGCATGACCGACCTTGCTCTGCTTGTGCTCCTGCTATCTGACTTTGCACTGCTTGTGCTGTTGCATGACTGTTTTTGCACTGCTTGTGCTCCTTGATCCTGCTAATTGATCTTGCACTGCTTGTGCTGTTGCATGACTGGTCTTGCACTGCTTGTGCTCCTTGATCCTGCCAACCAATCTTGCACTGTTTGTACATGTATGATTGCTCCTGCTAACTCTTTCCTGTACCTTCCCTCAGTCTGTGCGTCGATGTATGAACACCAATATTTAATTGCCAATCGCCAGATGTTCTTACGTGCGGTCTGTCTACATGCATTTTTATCACTGCAAAAGTCTGTTCCACCTCATGTGGAAAAAACTTGCTTGTATAGGGGATGAAAAAAGGAACAAATATATCACCCACCCCCTGAATTCCCCTTCCAGTGCCCACCCAGACAAAAGGGGTACCAATCTGCTCCTATTTGAATCCTCCATCCATCTGCATACGCATCAAGACTCGAGACAAAAGTGTCGCAGAGTTATGGAAAGAAAACTGAGATACAGACGCCCGTGCACACATAATTTACCAGTTAATAAGTCATGTGCCCGCAGGCACCCACAACTGGCTTGCAGAACCCCACATTGCTTACAATTCTTCAGATTTCCACTGACCATCTCATGCTGGCACAATTTTGGAAGTTTGGAGTGAATTGCTGCTCCAGTTGCTTGACTCACCCCACGGCCTGCTCCCGAGCGCGCGTACCTCTGATTTCCAAACATGTCCGCAGACCCCCCCCCTTTTACCCAACTTGCTCAAAAAGGGTGCCAATTGACTGGTCTTGAGTTGAGGATTCCGATGGTATGTTTAAAATTTCGTGGAATTGGCCCAGAAAAAAACTAGACACCCCCCAAAGCTAAAACCTCGAAAAAAAATTAATTTCATTTTTATACGAGAGGTGGATGCGAGTCGGATTTTGAAACTCGCGATCGCCGGGGGACCCCTCCCCCACCCCTCCCCGATTAGACCCATATATATACCAGTCAATAGCTCTCGAAGCCAGGATCCTGAATATAAATTTTTTAGTCAATTTGACACGTGTCGTCCAAAAGTTATGCTTCCTACAGCTCTTTCGTACAAGTAGTTCTCAGTCAATGATAGCTAGACTCCAAAATTTCCTTATGGCGTCGGTCATTAGATCAAGCAGACCAGCTGCACTTCTCCAAATGCAAACAAACGTGCAGGTGATGGTAGAAGAAAGGGGTCATGCAAGCGGGCTGGCAGCAACTCCAGCCCTTTTGGCTTTAGAAGAATCGCTGGATGTGCAAGCATTGTCCGTCGTGCGAGCTCTACGGCACCAAGCGTATGCACGTGGGTGTCTGCATGTAGTTGTTGTTTGAGGCACACAATACTATTCACTTGTTCATCAAGCCTCCAGAGAGGTTTAAACACTGCAAATTGTTTTCACCCATGTGTGTGTGATTGGAAACATGCTTGCGTGTCATGTGATGCGTGTGTGCACGAGCTTTTTGGGAATGTAACTGCGGCTGTTTGTTGCTGCACAACATCACAATTCATAAGGAGATCGCATTGCAAAACTACAGCTCTTTTCCACAAACCTTTGTTCCACAGCTGCCTACATAGTGAAACAACAGCTCCTGTCCACTAACCTTTATTCCACAGCTGCCCACCCGCTTGCCTCTTGGACACCATCTTCCCAGACCCCGTGCCTCCCCCTCCCCACCCCACCCACTACCACACATATCACCCAAGCTGCCCTCAATCGCATGCACCTGGCCGACCACCTAGCATCCAATAAGCAACCTTTGGTGTATGCCAGCCAACATGGAGTGGCCCACAAAGATCCTCCAGGAAAAGCAGGTGTGAGCTTCATGCATACATATGGAGGCCCCAAATTTGGGGCTCGAAACAGACATGACTTGTTTGTGCTTGACCGCTTGGGTGTTTTTGCTTGAAGGAGGTGTGGTCCTATTGCTGAAAAGGAAGCACTCCTCCATGGCGGGTCCCTAATTAAAGTTGCCCGAAAAGAGTTGTCTGAGGATATGTTTGTATTGCAGCTGTGATGCCCACCTGTTGTACGCACTGTTTCAATTTATGTTTCTGAGACTTATTAAGTGTACTTTGGTAGACAACACCAAGCCTCCTCAACCTGCAAACGTCTAGCCATGAGCACCAATATATGTGCAGCTGTCACGACAGCTCAATTTTCACGACACCCTGTTTGCTTTGAATGTTTGTCTCACTCCCTGCCTCCCTTCAATTTCCTTGTACCTAGACCCAGACAATGGCGACGCCCACAGTCCATCACAGGCAACTGCTCCAACACCACTCTCAGCCCCTCTGCACACATCCGAAGATCAGCCTTGCTCTACCCGCAGCACAGCTTTGGGGATCAGTAGCGATACCGGCATATACACAGTCAGCAGCACAGCGCCCCCGGTGCCAGAGCCTGTGAAACAAGGGCCAGTGGTCGAGTCTCTTTGGTGGTGAGCACACAGCGACTTTTTAATTTGCGTTGACGTGTGATCGAGGACCTTATTTTGTTTTGGTGAACTGGTGAAGCCAGCGCACGCGCACACGCACACACATACACACATACATGCACACACACACATACACACATGTCTGAGCGCCCTTCCTGCCGTATACGCAGGTGGCTGGAGGATTTGATGGTGGAGATGCACGGCTGTGAGAGCATGCGCTTGAAGGTGAGCCGGCGACTTGCACCACTGGCCTTGTTTTCACACATCTAAGATAACATAGATATAGCATGCATCGTGCATCACAAAGTCCTGTGAAAATTTGTTGAGCCCTGCGTAGTGGGAGGATGGCAGCTGAAAGGGGAACAAAGTTGTGTGCGTCTGCACTTCATTATGTGACAGTGCTGCTGAGTTCAGTGTGTAACACTTGAACTCCAGTTATTGGAGTGAAGCAAAGTGATATCTCTCATCATTTTATTTACTTGTAAATAATCCACCGCCATCTCACGATGCAAACGTAATAAAACAGCTTTGTACTTGAACCTGAGTAGTTATCGCAGATGTGCATGTAACCAAAAATAAACTGTACTGCATACTACAATACTCGCACACCTTCACATGAACACGTGCAAGCGCATACTAACACAGGCAAACACACACGCACACATGACACCTGCATACACACACATGCACACACACACATACACACACACGCACACCAGAGAACAGGTTGCAGGCTTGTTAAAAAGCAAACATGCAGCAAAATATGGAAGAGGTATGTAACAGCTTTCTTGAAAGCTCGCAGCAAAAGAGTTTCCAGATTGCCCAAACTCTCATCGCAAACTTTGCTGCCACACGCAGGATTTTGACGCAAACAAGGCAGAGAAGCCGCCGACCAAGCGCTCATTTCATTCTAAAGGCTTGACAGAGAGCACAAAGAGCAGACCAAGCATGAAACGAGGTGCCTTCCAGGCTTCCTCCATATCTCTGTTTGACACCTCGAAATCTGCTCGGCAGGCAAAGGCAGATGCTGCCAAGGTGAGGCATAGGGAATGTCTCTGGGGAACAAAGCTACGTGTATGTTCCATGCCAGAACACTCTTGACATTGAGGTAGAACCTGTTCAGCTGACAAGGGAGGTCAGAGCTGTGCATGGACATCGTAAATGACCATGTACTGGAGAATGTTTGGTCCAGGATACAGGATACCGTGCCGCTTAGTTGTGTAATGCATCAAATACATAATTTATTTGAACTCACATGTGAAATACCAGAGGGGGTCAACTGAGTAAATGTCTGGAAATGCGACTTTTTTGATGCACACCATAATAAAATAAGTAGATGGTTCACAAAGTTTGGGGCCAAACGGACCCCCCCAGTTGTCTGGGCAGAATATCAGTTCATTTTTTGGCACTGGAAATTTACGTAAAGAGCACCACGCTCTATTCAGGGTCTTTTTTCACCTCAAAACACGACAGGAGTATTTCTTTTATAATGAGGAATCGTTTGGGATGCTGAAAAACGGATTATGGTGGAACTTGGTATTCCACCCTTTTTGGCACCCCTTTTGCTGATATTTCAAGGGAAATGGGCCAAAATGGGGTACCTGGCCAACTACTGCTCCGTTTCGCCCCATTTTTGTCGCAATGGTATTCTTTATTAAAATGTAGACTGTTCATTCAAAATGACACAATCGGGTCAGTTGGTGGTGAGATATGACAGATTGGTGGTGAAAAATGGGGTTCACGCCGCGGGCAATTGGGCATATGCGCCGCAACTGGCTGTTTTCAAGCTCAGGTGTAGCCAAAACCTCTGGGTACCAAGTTTAGAAACTGCCAGCTGGGGTGCACATACTCAATTCACCTTTCAAAAGCACCCATGTTTAGGGCCTCAGTTGACCCCCTCTGGTGATTTACTAAGAGATTTTTTT
>Ga0307966_1002159_pt1 | contig 15005 bp, 13 predicted proteins | sample OrgLakmetagen646_FD_203141 | JGI IMG/M metagenome (GOLD analysis project Ga0307966, IMG submission 203141) | Saline water microbial communities from Organic Lake, Antarctica - #646 | ecosystem: Environmental > Aquatic > Non-marine Saline and Alkaline > Saline | place: Antarctica: Organic Lake... | reverse complement strand
GGCTGCCAGCGCGCGAACCGGGCAAGAAGACCAGGCGCTGCGGGAGCTGGAGAGGTTGGCGGCCAATGCCTCGGCCGACCCTCAGATGTTGGCGCGTCTAAAGTCCAGTATCGCGGAAATCGAAAAGAGCAACGAGTAGATGTCTTAGCGCAAAGGAATGAGCGGCTTTTCTGCGCACAATGCATATGATGCGCTTGGCGATGTCGAGGCTACCACCCACATCGCTTGTCAGATCGTCTGGCGCTTGAATGCGCGGCTTGGCAATTGTGATCTAAAGCGCGTTACAGCCGCGACTTGAGGCTTTTTAAGAACTGGTTGAGCGATTTGGTGGAGGCCTGCCGCGTGCGACGCTTTGCAGCTTCTGCGGCCTCTTTGCTAGCGCCCCAATCAGGCGGCGTTCTTCGACCTTGGAGGCGGCCGACCCCGCCGAGTTTCTGATTTCTGATGACGCCGTTCTCTTCGCTGCCGTCGATGCCTCGCCGAAAATCATCCGTTCCTAACAGTTGGACAGGATAGTTTCCGCTCGTCACGAGAGCGCAAGGCAGGAGGACTTATCCAATAGGGTAAGGCGTCGCCGCACTCGATGCCGCATTTTTGAGATTTACCGATAACGACAAGGGGAAAGCCGCGCCTTCAGTGGTGAGGCCCCCCCTCGAAACCCTGGTCCCTGAGCCTGGCGAGCAGGTTCATCGCATGCTTCGCCTGGAAATCCGTCGGTATGCGGCGCGGCATCGAGGCGCAGATCTGAAGGATCTGCATGTCCTTCGGCGTGAGCTTACGTTCCGCTTGGCCCCATTCCATTACAGTGCTCCAGAAGGGAGCACCGAGGTTCACCGCTTCAGCCTGGGCGTTAATTCCGTCGGTCATGGTCTTCTTGGCGCGAGCATCTCGCACCGCCGTGCGTGCAGTCTCGGTTAGCGACAGGCAGCTTCCGAAGTCGTCGTCGTATTCGAGCTTTCTTCCTTTCAGGCCATTCCAGCATGCCTGCTGCTTTGCCCATTCCGACATGTTGCGCACGCCGGTGGGGGGATGTGTGATCAAGTCATTGGCCTCGGCCGCGGCGAGGAGCAAGGCGCGCTGCAGGGCTTCCGAAACGGTCTGGCGCCTCCAGACTGTGTCGAGGTCGAGCACCTGCTTTTCGCCATTGGCGTCGTGGAACACCTTCGCCATCGCGTAGGTTACGATGTTCGCGCGGTAGCCGCCCTCGTACCACGGCTGTTTTGGCACCTCTGCCTCCAGCTTGCGGAAGATGATGGCTTTGGCGATCAGTCGGCGATACCAGAGCTCGTCATACTTCGCGTCGCTCTTCGACCAGGATTCGCCGATCTCCTTGGCGAATTCGGCGAAGTTCTTCTGTGCGCCCCGCGAAACGACGTGGGGGTGTCCGGCGGACGAGTACTCGAACTTGGCAAGGTCAGTCTTGCTGAACATCTGTGATCTCGGAAATTCGATGTCGAAACTCGTCTGTGTCCTTCCTTTCGACTTGGGTCTCGAGTTTATGTATTGTCCGCGGGAGCGCTCGTAGAACCACTTGCTGTCGTGACGCTCGCCCTCGCGGGCGGTGAAGATCACGCTGCGAGAGAACTGTTCGATTCGGATGTGGAAAGGATGGTTCGAGAAGAAGTCGGCCGCATTCACCTTATTCTGCGTGTTTGCGTATTCCGAGATCTTCGGCACGATATCTTCTGACCGGTCCGGAGGTACCACGGTCAGCTTCATCTGCACGAACACCTCAGGCAGCTGTTCCTTGGCAGATTTCAGCCCGGCATGGATGGATCCGGTGGTCTGCGCTCCATTGACGATCTGCAGGTTGTTGATTGACGCGACTGCGAGGCCATCGCCCGTTCGGACGCAGGTCACTTCGTCTGCTGTGGCAGACAGCCCGTTGTTGTAGGGGAAGAAGAGCTCTGGCTCCTCCTTTACCGTTTTCTGGATCCCCTTGTTCGTCTTGGCCCGTGCCTGCAGGAAAGAGCGCACATTGGCCTCGAGCAGGCGCGCACCCCAGCGGTCATAGATCTCCGCCAGCTGCTGCCCGGGCACGATCATCAGATAGCTTTCCAGCGCCGCACCGGTCTGCGACGCCTTGAGCGCAGGAAGCGGGGCGCCGAAGTCGTTCGCGAAATCGATGACAATGTCCTCGCGCGCCTGACCCGAGCGGTCGAAACGCTCAAACCGCGCCAGATCCCAGACTGACCAGGTAACCGGAACGTCATCCAACTCCTGCAGCTTCACCGCATCGTCACGGCCTATGTACTGGCGGTTCGAGACGAGGATCAGCTTTACCTTGATGACCTGAGACCACGTCGCGATAATCAGGTCCGAGACCTGAAACGCGGGGTTGATCTCGTTCAGGGCGTCACGGAATTCGTCGGTCCGGGCTTTTTTCAGAAAGCGGATCAGCGGGTTCAGGATGGGCGGGACATCACTCTTGCCGAAAGTTTGAACATTTTCGCTGTCAACGAAATCGCAGACGATCAGGCCGAGAACGCCTTCGCTGTCGCGCGGATCCCCTGCATAGCCATCGATGCGAAGTTTTTGACCACCCTCCCCGAACTGGTAGTGCGCGGGATCAGCCGTCTCAAGTTCGCCTGCCTCGGTAAGTCGTTCGGTCATCAGTTTGAAGAAGGCCTCGACCGGAAACATGCCGCTTGCATCAGCCTCACGGCGGAGGTCGGCCATCAAGTTCTGGTGATACTCGTGGAGATCGCTCATGGCTGGTCCTTCTCGACGAGATTCGACCGAACGATGTCCCAGTCCGTCATGAATGAAGCGCAGGCCGAAAGCGCGAGGGCATAGGTCACGCCCGCCAGCCCAAGCGGGACGGGAGCAGCGATCCGGGGGAATCCTTCTGCGACAGCGTGGAAATCCGGGGCTGACACGATCCAGCGCCAGGCAGAATAGTCGTGCAGCACATCGTATCCAACATCGGCCAGACGCAGGTCCCAGTCCATGATCGCCGAGGGTTCCGTCCGTTCGAGAAGTTCCGTCACCTCGTCGACATGCTCTGTCAGCGTTTGACCATGGGGCGGCTGGACCTTGTCGACTGCGATAACTCCCAGCCAGAGACGGCGCTCCGGCACATCGGCGAGCTGGTGCTCGCTCGTGATCTTCACGAAGGGCTGCGAGGCCCCGCGCCTTGCCTTCACCTCGATGCAGTCGGCCTTGAGTTCGAAGTCCTTCGGAGCGCCCGAGGGGCCCGTCCAAGCTGCAAGGGCAGGTTTCACACCCAGGGTGGCGATCAGGAGCTTCAAGACCTCAATCTCGCCGATAAGGCCCTTCTGCGCCTCTTCCGATAGCACATCGAGCTTTCCACCACGCAGCAGGTAGTGCCAGCGGAAGGTGCGACCGACGGCGCGCTCCAATGCTTCAGCCTCGGTTTCGCCAAGCTCACTTGCCGCAATCACATCTCGGCAAAGGGTCTCGAACAGCTCGATCTGCGCGCTGTCCTTCAATCGGATGTAGAAGATTGGCCCGCCCGGCAGTGTCTGGAACCGGATCTCGAGGTTCCTGAGCTTGGGCAGATCAGGCACCGGTTTCGGCAGATCGCTCAGCTGCAGCACCAGCGCTACATCAGCGCGTGGCATCACTGCCCAGAACCAGTTCCACCGTGCAGAGGCGGAAACCCGCCGGGTGTCGACCTGTCCAGCCTCGAGGCCAGACCATGGCGTGTCATTCGGGATCACCGAGCGCCTCCTCCTCGATTTCTTCCTCGCCGAACATCTCTCGCATCCGGATCGTGTTGACGACGTATTCGACGGTGCCGCCCTTAATTTCCGAAGGCGGGAAGCAGATGCTCCACGCGAGGACGATGCCCGGCGACTTCGTTTTCAGCTCGTCTGGGATTGTCGGTTCCACGAAACGAAGGATGATCAGAGGATGGCGGCCCGTTATCTCGCAGAAGATGCGCGGAGGAAGAGTCTTCGGGACTTTCTTGCCCTGGCGGCCGCACTCTTCACGGAAGGCCCGAGTCGCGGTTTCGATCTGGTCGGCGGCCAGCCCTATGCGCTCGTCGCCTGGCGAGCCGACGCGTCGGCTGGTGCCGCTGATAGAAAGTATCCCCTTGCGCAGATCAGCCTCATCAATCGATCGGCCGAAGGCCTGCATCCTGATCCCTACCAGTTCATCCTCGGTTGCGTCTGCCTTCTGGGCGCTGGCGAACAGGACATCCCATTCTTGCAGTTCGATGTCGGCGCGGGCGTCGATGTAGTCGCTCATCAGCCGCGGATCGGTCAGTGGATCAGCTGCATCGGCGCGGAATACCCGAAGGAAATCACGCACGAGGTCGACGGGAACCGATTTGTATAGGGTGCCCCTCGAAGGATGATCCTCAGCGAGTGCGCGGTCCTTGATGGCTGCTGCCAGATCCTGCCCCGCTCTCAGGTTGGCGTCCAGCTGCTCAGGGTCAATGCGTATCCGTGTGGTCTCGATCAGCTTGCCGGCCAAGCCTACCTTGACGGGGAACTCTCGGCCGGTCCCCATCTTGTTGCGCGCCGTTACGATCAGCGCCTCGGGATGGCTGCGTACGGCGAGACCGAACTGCGCAGGTGTGGCCTTGACGAGCTCCATTCGCTTCAGCTGGGCTTGCAGGTCCTCCATCGCTTCATGGATGTGGGCATACCAGCCCACACCATCTGCGGGCATCCAGACGCGGCACAGATCCTCGTAGCCCGGGCGATAGCCGAACCAGCGGCCCATCTGCATCAGCGTGTCATACATCATCGAGTTGCGGAGGAAGTAGCTGACGGTCAGCCCTTCGAGGGTCAGCCCCCGCGAAAGGGAGAACCCACCAACGGCGATCACTGTGATCCCATGCTCTCCGCCCTGGTCGTAGTCCAGCGCCTGAGCCCGCTTCGATGCGTTAACCTCGACAACCCGGGTCGCGACAAGAACCTCGTGCAGTCGCGCCTGCACCGCTGGCCAGTCGGTGTCTTCTGCGTCGGAGAACTCCTTTTCCCAGATCGCATGCAAGGCCGCGATTTCGGGGTTGCGCAAGGCCGCCGGACCCTTGCCAGCATCAACGACAACCGCGTCGCGGATACGCGCCACGACGTCAGCGATCCTTGACCGCAGACGCCCTTGCACATCCGTGAAGCGTGAGGCGTTGACCAGCATCGATGCATGTTCAGCCTGCTGGCCGCGCGCGTTGCGTATCGCTCGCGCGACGATGAAAGCGCGCACGGCCTCGGTCAGGCTGGCCGGCAGAACATCGACCGGGTGGTCAATCTTGTGCTTTACCGGCATGACTTCTTCGTTGTCGTCGATAAGGCGTACATGCTGATCGCGCGAGTCGAGAAAGATCTTCTGTGCGCCGAAGTAGTTCGACGGCGCATCCAGCCCTATGATGAAATCCCGCGGGAAAAGGTCCTGCTTAAGCGCTTCGTCATCAGTGTCGGGATCGATGAAGATGTTTGCAAAAGGCGTCGCAGTATAGCCGACGTAGCAGCTGCGATGAAACAGGGACAGAAGTTCGCGGATCTGGCTGTTGATCCTGGTGACTTCGTCGCGCTGATAGGCGGTGTTGATCGAGGCATTGTCGGCCTCGTCGTCGATCATCAACATCGGCTGACTGACCATTTTCGTGCTCTGATGGACGGAATGTTCCTTCAGCCACTCGAGCAGATTCCTGAGTGTGCTGGAATTCTTCTTGATCACGAGCACGACCGGAACATTGATCTGGCCGAGTTGCGCGGTGAACGTAGTCGCAGTGGCCTTGTTGAAGTCGCGTAGAGTGTTGGTCAGCGAGACAGGGAACTCGCGCTGGTCGAATTGCCCCACGCCGATGATCTTTTGTCGCTGAGCCTTGTTCGCATGCGCCAGCCGCCCGGTGTCGCGCCCGATGAAGCCTTCGTCGATCCGCGCTTGGGTCTGGTTGCGCAGGTTGTTGTGGATGCCTGCGATCACCACGATCAACCGGTAACCCGCATCAGCCGCCTTGCAGATCAGACCGGTGTAGTTCGCGGTCTTGCCGCTCTGGACATGCCCCACGACCATGCCCCGACGGCTCCATGGGCTCAGGTTGTTGGGGTTGCCAAGACGGTCGAGGACACGGTCGGTGACCTCGTCCGTCCCGTCAATCACCGACTTGGGCATCCCCTTCAGACCAAGGAGCCTGCGATAGCGGCCCCAGTAGAAGTCCGCAATTTCGCCGTTGATCCGCGCATCATGTAGCCATGGACGAAAATCCTCGGCATCAACGATGGCGCCGAGGCCCATGCTAATTCCGTACTTTTCCTCGATCAGGCGGGCCAGTTCCTCGGCATCCTCATCCTCGACCTTTCCGGCGAACATCGGCGTGCTTCGCAGCTGCGCGATGATGTCCCGGATGGACTGTGCGGTGTGTGGCCCGGTCTGCGAGGCCATGTACATCGACGTCATGCCTTCAAGGCTGCTCAGAAGAGGGGTCACGGATGATCCCTCGCATCGATCGTGGCCGCGATAATGCGTTGGGTGTCTTCCCAGGCCGACCGGAAGGGGTCGACATCCTTCATCAACGCCATGATCTCCTTGATATCCTTCCGGGCGCCTAAGAGCACCGTGAGTGTCGACTGCACTGCCTGGACCAGCGTGTCCTCGTCCACCCGGTCAGGTACGATCTGCTCGGCAGTACCCGCCATGTCGGCATGAAGGGTCTCGACGGGCAGGGACGCGCCGACCAGGGCAATGCAGTTTAAGAAGCCTCGCCGAAGTTCCGGCGACAGGCTTTCGGCGAAGTCGGCGAATGCAGGGTGTTCCGTGTTTGGCCGATAGCGGATCTGCCCGTCGGCCTGTATGCGATGCCACATCGGCAGCCGCTCGTGGTCCACAAGTTTCTGCCCGCGATTGCGATAGGTCCGCTTCGATCCGTCCTGTATGCGTTCAATAACTTTCCTGAGGCGGTCGCGGACGACGCGGGGCAACTGGGCCGAGGACTTCTTGACGTCGATCTTCCAGTCCGAATCCATGCTGTTGGGGATGTCGATCCTTACCCGGGACAGCTTCGTCAGCTCGGATTGTCGGCAAAGGCCGAACCACGTTCCGTGAAGAATCAGGCGCCTTCCGCGATAAAGATAGAACCCTTGGGACTTCAGATGACCTTCAGGGCCGGCGATGTCCTCCCAGTCCGCCTTGGTCATCTGCTTGTGGTGCGGAAGCGTGAAGCTCTGGATTTCCACGTCGCCACGGATCAGCGTCAGTTTTTCTTCCGGATCGGGAATAGTCGCCGGATTCTTCCGGGCAAAGGGATCGAGTGGCTGCAGCAATCGGTCGTTCAGAAGGATGCGAAGCGGCTTCGGGTCCTCCATAAAGCGATGGAAGACGATGCGCAGATGCCGTTCGGTCTCGGAAACTCTCTGGTTGATGACTTCGGCCTGCTTGCCGGCATTCTGCGAAAATCCTCCAGTCAGGCGATCAAGCTTCTGCCAAAGCACGAGAGTGCCCGTTGCGCCAAGGTTGTCGACCTCCGGAATTCCCGAGGTATCGTCCGGCAATTGCACGGCCCATTCGTTCCGTTCCGCGACATCGTCGAGATCCCACACCGCAGCACTCGTCTTGCCTGCAATGCGGGAAACGACGGTCAGTCGACGGCACTGAGAGAAGCTCGCACTTTTCATGCCAAGCCCGAAGCGTCCAAGGTCGGGTTCATCGCGCGTGGCCAGAGGGTTTCGGCTGCCGGGGCGCATTGCGGCGATGAGTTCGTCTTCACTCATGCCTTCGCCGTCGTCAACTACGGCCAGGTGCGGCTCGTCCGCGAAAGTCTCGGTGATTATCTGAATTTTGCGAGCGCCCGCAGTGATTGAATTGTCAATAATGTCTGAAATTGCAGTTTCGAGGGAATAACCTATGTCCCTCAGTCCTTCTATAAGCGCAGCCGCGTGAGGGGTCGCATCCGCCCTTCTTGAAACGCCAGTCTTCTGCATGCCAACCTTTCATCGTGACGACCTGCTCTATTCTGGAGTGAACGCAGCCACGTTACAAGGCACTCAGAAGTTGGAAGCGTCGGCTTTTGTAAGGGATTTGAGAATGAGAGCCGCAATCTGCCGCGCAAGAAACGGTGGCACTGCGTTCCCAACCTGAACATACTGTTGCGTGCGGTTGCCGAGGAAAAGGTAGTCATCAGGAAATGTCTGCAGCCGGGCGGCCTCGCGCACGGTGAGACTACGACACTGGTACGGATCCGGGTGAATGAAGTAGTGGCCGTCCTTGGAGATGTGGCTTGTGACCGTGGTTGATGCCCCGCCGGCCAACTGGACCCGGAAGCGGTCATTGAAGACACCGCTGTGCCAGTTGCGATGGTCGGGGCTGAGCGACATTGGGAAATTCGCTGCCTTGGGACTGTATCCTCGCACGTCTCCGAATACCGCAGCGAAGAGGTACCGTCCGAGGTCCGAGGCCATGTGCCCGCGCGTCTCGTGCTGGGCGATGCCGCGCAGTTCGGGGCGCTCCAGCCAGCGCAAAAGTTCGTCGTTCGAGGTGCCGTAGGCATTCGGCAGACGTGATGCCGTGCGCGGTACTGGAGATCCAGCCTTCAATAACCTTGCCACCGAAGAGAAGGCACCCCGCAGCGGACCGTCTTCCTTGCCCCTATGAATGCGGGCCAGCAGTCTGGCCGCGTCGACAACCTCATGCCGCCAGACCGATGGATCGTCCCGGCCGCGGCTGAGCCCGCTGCGAAGCTCGGGCATCGAGCCGATGGTGTCCCACACGGTCGGCGCCATCCCCGAAACGGCGATGCTTGTTCCCGTGGCCCTGGTTGCGAGGTCCGATCGGATCCCCACGATGATGATGCGGTGGCGCCGCTGTGGAACGCCGAAATCCTCGGCGCGCACGATGAAGTCTGACGGTTTCTCGGCCTCTTGCATGCTGGCCTGGCCGTCTGCCACCCGGATTGCCCGCATCTCGTAGTGATGGCCATGACCCGTGCCGAGCGAGGCCAAGTCTTCCATCAGCATCTCGAAGACGAGACGGCTCGCGACCGTCGAGGACAGCATGCCCTTTACATTTTCCATGACGAAGGCGGCGGGGCGCAGGCGGTCGAGAACGCGGATGTATTCGCGGAAGAGATAGTGCCGCTCATCGTCTTCTGGCACATAGCCGATCTTACCCTTGGCGCGGGCGCGGCCCACCAGGGAATATGCTTGGCAGGGCGGACCGCCGATCAGAATCGTGTCATCGAAATCCCGGCCGAGTGTACTGATGGCGCGGTCGATAGCCGCTGCGGCCGGTTCTGTTCCAAGCTCCAGGCACCGCGCTTCCCCGGTGGCGCGCTTCCACGCGGCGACATCCACCTCGGCCCAGTCCGGCTCGGACGTCAGTCCGGCATGGAAATCGATGAAGGGCCGCGGCAGCTTCCCGTGCCGGGTATGGTAGTCCCGCAGGAACGCACGCAAGGTCAGGGTACGATGCGCCGAGGCCTCCTTCTCGACCGAGACGCCGATATGGAACGGCGAATGGCCGTCGACATTTGGGGATGCAAAGCCCTCGCCCAGCCCACCAGGACCGGCAAACAGATCGACGATGCCGAAAGTAGCTGGCAAATCAGGGCCTCTCGAATTCGGGTTGCACGCTGTATACCAGGTTCAACAGCAGAGGCCAGGAGTCAAATGGCGGATATCGTCGACAGAGCTACTCGTTCCCGAATGATGGCCGGGATACGGGGGAAACACACGAAGCCAGAGATGGTCCTTCGCCGGGCCCTGCATGGGCGCGGCTTCCGGTACCGGCTTCATGTTGGCGGCGTACCTGGACGCCCGGACCTGGTCATGGCAAAATACCGGGCGGCCATCTTCGTCGATGGCTGCTTCTGGCATCGCCATGCAGGGTGCCGCTACACCACTACCCCTTCGACCCGACCGGAATTCTGGCAGGCGAAGTTCGAGGCGAATATTGCAAGGGACACTGCCGTTCGCGCGACGCTGCTTGATGAGGGATGGCGCATGGCGACCATCTGGGAGTGTGCCCTCAGGAAGCCGGATCTGGTGGCCGCAGTAACCGAACTTCTCGCGGTTTGGCTTCGGTCGGACAAAAATCAAACCGAAATCGGCGAGAAAGATGCGCAGCTTTCCTGAGCTCGTCTCAGATCTCGAAGAGTGTATCAACCGGTCTTCGCACCCTAGAAGGTAGGTGTGATCGGCCGCGGAGAAACCGTCAAGGGCATTGAAGCGCGGCAGCCAAGGCTGGTTGACGATACTCGTGATGTTGGCGACGTTCACCCTCTTTTTTGTCAGAGCGGATCGGTGTGACTGCTTATCATCCTCTGATCGATTTCCGGCTCATCCCACTTCCCGGCAATGCCCATCCAGCGTTCGATCTGTGCCTGAAGCTTGGGATCGTCAGCGCAGAGATGGAATGTGTACAGGCGGTTGACGATTTCGCGCATCAGGTCGCGCATTTCATCCTCGTCGATATGCGAAACGTCCGTCCAGGGAATACGCCGGCCATCGGCATCCACGACAAACACGTCCGAATAATCGCCGGTTCTTGTAATCGGAGACATGCCGGCATGGATGGTCTCGAGATGCGTGTTGCGTACGCAGAGCATGGCCATGATCCGGGCCAGCTTCGCCGCGATGCGCTTTTCGTCGTCCCTGTTCATCGCCCGACAATAGCCGCAACCGGGCGCCCGCGCCACAATTCCGAACGGCGGTTCCAGCTCATCGGCCTGTGCAGGCCCGCGCCTGGTCGCGCAGCACCGCATAATCCGCCAGCCAGTCCAAGATCACCGCGCCCTCCGGCAGCGCCGCCACTTCGTCTGCCACGCGCGCCTGCTCGGCCCGGCTATAGTCCACCACCAGCGGGCAGGCGCTGGGTGGGGTATCAGAACCGACCCCCTCGCAGGCGGTCAAGAAGAGCGTCGCGATCCCGAGGGCGGTTTGCGGCCGCCTCCAGCATCTGGCGTTGAATAGCATGTCTGCGCTCCAGATTGTCCAACCGCTCGGCGGCGCGACCTGCGCGCTCGCCAGTTCGGCGGAGGTTGAGAAGAAAGAAGGCGATGGTGAGCGCGACGAGGGCAAAACCCGCCACCCGCCGCGCCCATGGCCGGGCGAGAATCCCGGCCAGCAGGGAGCCCCACATCAGCGCCGCCCCTTGCGCCAGTCATCGACGCGCGCCCAGACGGCGATCCCGATCCCGCCGAGCGCCAGCGCGATGAACACCCAGCGAAGCGTATCCAGATACGGCACCAGCGGCAGGACGGCGCCCTGCGCCTCGGTCATCACCTCCTGCGCGACCTCCACACCGGCGGCCCCGACGGTGGCCGCGCCCGCCGCCCCGGTGCCCTTCAACGTCCGGCTTTCCGCCAGCACCTCCCGCGCGGGTGGAGTCTCTGCGGCAAACGGCGTCGCCCGTTTCGGAAACGGATCACCCCAGGACCGCGCCGGCCCCAGATCGACATGCATGAAGCCCGAGCGGGGGTAATAGCCAAACCCCAGAAACCCGACCTCGCGCGCCGCCGCCTCGAAGGTCGCAGGGTCGTGGTTCGTCATGGCGATATCGAAGGCGGTGCCATCCATGTGCTTGGAGGCCCTTGCCCCGCCGACCGCGCGGTTGTGCTCCGGCGAGCGATAGGCGGAGCGCACGATCAGCGGCTTGCCGAGCCGGTCGCGCAGCGTCTGCAGGGAGTCGAGCGCCGCGGGGTGCAGCTTGAGCTGACCGGTGCCACGACAGGCGATCTCGGCGGGTGAGAAGTTGGGCCAGCACCAAAGCGTATCGGGCACATCGCGGAAGTGGCGGAAGCTGCGGATGGGATGGGCCATGGGGGTGTCTCCTTTGTGTGATTGGCGTACGGAATCGGTGACCGGCCGTTGCAACGGGCGGCAGGGTTGGGAGTTGTGCTGTCGGTGGTTTGCAGCTGTTGCGTTGCACTCCGGTGCACGGAGCGCGCGCGGTCAGTCGTCGCTCTTGCGCTGGAAGGCGGCGAACATGAGGTTGCGCATGTCATGGATGTCGCGCTCGATGCGTTCCAGCCGGTCGTGATCGATGCGCCGGTCCTCGTCGCGGCGCTTTTCGATGCGCAGACGTTCGGCCTCGAGCTCCTGCTCGAGCTTGTGCAGCAGCGCCTCGTTGGTAAATGCCTTGCGCGTCACGGCCGCGGCCAGCCCGGCAATGAGGCTGAACCACACGCCGATGGCCGCGGCAAACCCGTGCTCGCGCAGGGCGTTCAGGATCTGATCGGAAATACTGTCGCGGTCGGGCATCCTGCCTCCGTGTGCTTATGCGCGGTCGTTTCTTGGTCGCGGAGAGACAATGGAGACGACAACGTCCCGGTCCCGTCGCGTTCGGCTGGGCGGCGCGCCGATTTCCTCACTTGGCAGCGATCAGGTCAGACGTCCCTCGATCCGCATATGCGGCATGGAGGAGTTGTAGCGATTGACGCTCTGCCCAACCTGGATGTCGCGCGGCGCGTTGAAGCCGAGCGCGCCGGACAGGCCGAACGGGCTGACCAGCGGCGGCACGCCGCCTGCGCGGTCCTCGGCCGTCACGGTCAGCGCGCCGCTTGCGGCGTCGAGGATGACGGCATGGATCCTGTCGCGCGGCAGGGCGAGGTCGAGCCCGTCGAAGGTAAGGATCCCGGGCGCCGAGACCGTGGTCCAGGCCGATGTGGAAAGAATCTCGAGCACTTCGCTGTCGGGGGACGCGTTCACCTCCGCCACGATGAGCCGCACAACGATCGGAAAGTCCGAGTTCGCGTGCAGCCAGGCCTGCACCCGCTCGACGATCACGTCCGCGAGCGTGAAGACATCGACGCCGAGCGCCGGCTGTGTACTCAACGCGGATCCGGTCGCCAGCGGGCCGATCCGACCGGTCATGCTGACGAACCCGCCGCCGCTGGTCAGTTTGGCCGCATCGATGCGGCGGCTGACATGCCCGCCCGCGCCGTCGGCCTTCGCGACGTAGAGCAGATCGCCTGCCGCCAGTTCGGTGGTCTCGGGCAGCTCGCTGAGCTTCTGGTCGGTCATTCATCGGGATCCTTCTGAAGGGTGCCGGTCTCCTCGAGGCGCAGAGCGGCACCGTCCTCGAGCAAAAGCGCGCCGGGCGCGACCGGGTCCGCGGGGCCGAGATCCGTGCGATTTGAGAGCAGCGTGGTGAAAACGAGCGGCATCATTGCGCGAGCTCCGCGGTCAGGGTCACGGCAATGCCGGCAATGGATGCCTCGGGCGGATCGTCCCTCGGGTCCGCGACGAAGCGCAGAACATCGCCGGGGGCAATCGGCACTGCAGAATTGGCGATGGTGGCAAAGGTGAACGCGCCGGTGGTCGGTACAGTGATGGTGCCGATGCTCAGACCGTTGCGGGTCACGTCGATGCTCCAGTCGGCAGCCGGCGGGGTGTCCACGTCGCCGTGCGCGCCCGTGAAGTCGGCCGGGAGGATGATGGCGCGCGGGATCACGACCTTGCCGATGACCGTGCCGGGCGGCGGCGCCTGAAACGCCACCATGCCGAAATCATACACGCCACCCCCGGCCGCGCCGACGCCCGCAACCCCGTCCGGCCCGGAATGGATCATCACGTCCGCGCCGGTGGGCAGGTCCACGGTCTCGCTGCCAGCGGTGTTGGTGAGGATCGCGTCCGCATCGGCGGCGTTGCGCAGCGTGAGAAGGCGCGGCACATCGGCGAGCTCCAGCGTGAACCCGGCCCCCGGCGCGCCGATCAGCACCAGCCGCACATGGCGGCGCAGGTCAGTGGCGGAGACGGGTATCGTGCCGCCCGCGCTGCAATCGACCGAAAGGCTTGCCGTCATGGCCAAATCGAGCGCATCGAAAGCGGCGTTCGCGGTGACCTCCTTCTGGTCCTGTGACGCCTGAATATGCGCGATGGCGAGGTTGGGCGTGCTCATTCATGTCTCCTGCACTGTGGCGAAAGCGGGAAAGCCCCGCCCGACCGCCGCGCTGATCTGGTGGGCGCGCAGGGTGAGCGTGCCCGGCACGGACCCGAAATCGGCCTCCGCGTCCTCTGCTGTGTAGAGCACCTGCGGCGTGGCGCTTTCCAGCACCCGGATCACGTCCCCGGCACCGTTCAGGATATCCACCTCATAGGCCTCCGTGGCCTCGGCGAGGGGCACGGTGCCGGTGCTGTCGCGCCAGTCGCCGCCGATCCGGGTGCGGCGCCGCCAGCTTATCGTGATGCCGGCCGCCGTCCATGCTCCCGCGACATGCGCCGGGGCGTAGGGCTTGAGATCGGTGCCACGCAGGGTTTGCGTGACGGTGTCCGCCTCGTCGAACGCCTCGCCCCGACCGACGCCGCGGTAGCGCAGTTTCTGCCCGACCAGCCCGAGCGGTTCTGTAAACAGCGCGCCTTCGTCCTCGAGCACCACGATCACCGCCCCGGCCGCATGCGCCAGCCGGGCCTCGGAGCCGCGCCGCCCGCGCAGCAGCGTCGAGAGCCGGTAGATATCATTGCCGTGAGGCGTGACATCGCGGAACTGGATCAGCTCGGCCCCGCCATCCGCATCGACCACCAGCGCTGCGTTGCGGCCATTGAGCAGCTGCAAATCGGAGACCGATGCGAGTTGGCCGTCGGGATCGCGCAGGCGCACCTCGACGACATTCGCCACGTCCCATGTCCAGACCGAGCGCGGCGGGCCGAGCGGTGCGCGCAAGGTGCCGATCAGCGCGGGGTCGCTGATGCGCGCCGGGATGTCCCAGTCCGCCCCGTCGCGCGAGCGAAAGAGCGACAGGCCGGTCCAGGGCCCGGCAACGCGCGGGGCGGCAAAGAGATACTGCCGCGTGGCCACGCCGCCGGTGTCATGGCGATCGCGCAGCAGTGGGACCTGCGGCACCACCCACCGCGAGGGCACATCGCCCAGCACGCCGGAGGACCGGACCCCGGAGCCGGTCGCGCCGATGGCGTCGGACAGATACGCAGACCCGATATGTCGCACGCCCTTCGCGCGCAGCTCCCAGTCCGCGCCGATCTCGATCTGCGTCAGCCGCACTGCGATCTCGGCCCCACCCGGGGCGTCCACGCGCAGCAGGTCGGTGGGATCGAGGCGCAGAAACCCCGGCCGCAGGGCGAACTCGATCCCATCGCGCT
>Ga0307966_1002156_pt1 | contig 15018 bp, 9 predicted proteins | sample OrgLakmetagen646_FD_203141 | JGI IMG/M metagenome (GOLD analysis project Ga0307966, IMG submission 203141) | Saline water microbial communities from Organic Lake, Antarctica - #646 | ecosystem: Environmental > Aquatic > Non-marine Saline and Alkaline > Saline | place: Antarctica: Organic Lake... | reverse complement strand
GTGGACCCGAACCGACTCAAGGGCAAGAACATCCTCATCACCGGCGCCGCCCGGGGCATGGGAGCCACCAATGCAGAATATTTCGCCGAACTGGGAGCGAACGTGTGCCTCGGCGATCTCGACGTCGACGAGGCGCAGGTCATCGCCGATGGGATCAACGAGAAGGGCAACGGGTCGGCGATCGCCGTGCGGATGAACGTCACCGATCGCGCCGACAACGCCGCGGCCGTGGCCGCCACCGTCGAGGCCTTCGGCTCGATCAACGTGGGGCTGTTCAACGCCGGCCTCAACAAGCCGAAGTTCTTCATGGACATCGACGAGGACAACTGGGACCTCATCATGGACGTGAACACCAAGGGCATGTGGTTGGGGATGCAAGAGACCGCCCGCCAGATGATCGAGCAGGGCCCGCAGGAGCATCCCTACAAGATGGTCTGCGTCGGATCCGTGGCCTCGCGTAAGCCGTTGATCGACGTGACCGTCTACTGCACGTCGAAGTACGGCTGTCTTGCACTCACGCACTGCGGTTCCATCGCTCTGGCCGAGCACAACATCACGGTGAACGGTTACGCCCCGGGCGTGGTCAAGACGCCGCTGTGGGAGCAGCTCGACAAAGACCTCGTCGAAATCGGTTTCAAGGACCATGAAGGGCAGGCGTTCGAGGACATCGCCGAGATCCTCGCGCTCAAGAAGGTGTCGTACCCGGACGACATCAAGGGAACTGCGGCGTTCCTCGTCAGTGACGACAGCGACTACATGACCGGCCAGATGATCCACATCGACGGAGGCTGGGTCATCCAGTAATCGATCCGGGTCGGTGGCGGCGACGCTCGGCCGATGCACATGGGTCAAGTCCGCGCGGTCTCGTGCCGAAGACGAGGCATGGCCGATGAGGATCTCGCCGCGAGCGCAGCAGCCATGGAGGCTGAAGCGATCGTCGGCATCGCCATGGGTCTCCCCGACGCCGCGGTCCTCGTCGATACCCAGTTCCGGCTCCGCTGGGCGAATCGAAGCGCCGAGCGCCTCTTCGGCCTCCAGGCCGCCGAGGTCCTGGGGATGAGCGGCCTCGAACTGGTTCATCCCGACGACCTGGAGACTGCCGCACGTGCGATGTCCAGCGTGACGTCGAAGGAGGTCGGCAGCCTGCTCGAGGTTCGTATCAGGGCGCACGACGGCTGGCGTCTGGTGGAGCTGATCGGTGCGCCGTCGGGAGACGACGTCGTGCTGAGCTTGCGAGACGTCACCGATCGGCGGCGATGGGAGGTCGCGCACGGCGGAGATGCCGGCTTCCGGTCGCTCACGCACAACGCGTCGACGTTGACGATCCTGATCAGCGCGTCGGGTGTCGTGCAGAACTCGTCGGCGGCGCTGACCCGACTGCTCGGACACGACCAGGAGTGGCTCGAGGGCCGCGGGTTCCACGAGGTCGTCGACGCCACCGATGTCGATCGTTGGCACCGCGCCCTCGGCGAGATCTGTTGTGATGCGGCTGCGACCGGATCGGTGATGACGGTCGACCTCGTGCTCGTGCGACGTGACGGGTCGAAGGTGCCGTTCGCCGTCACGGTGAAGAATCTGCTCGATGATCCGACCGTGAACGGCCTGGTCGTCTCCGGGCACGACATCTCCGACCGGATGGCGGCCGAGGATGCGCTGCGCGCTGCGAACTCGGTCCTCGCCGCCACCCTCGAATCGACGGCAGACGGCATCCTCGTTGTCGACGAGGACGGTCGGATCGTCAGCTCCAACAACCGGTTCAACGAGATGTGGAGGCTGCCGCCCGAGCTGATCCACGAAGACGAGCGAGCCGCAGCCGAAGCGCACGTGCTGTCGCAACTGGTCGACCCCGATGCCTTCACGGCGATGCTGGCCGACCTCGATGCCGACCCCGGCGCCGAGAGCCACGACATCGTCGAGTTCCGTGACGGACGACTCTTCGAACGCCATTCGCTCCCACAGCGCATCGATGGTCGGGTCGTGGGCCGTGTGTGGAGCTTCCGCGACGTCACCCAGGATCGGGTGCTGCGCGAGGAGCTCACGCGGCAGGCCTTTCACGACGCACTCACCGGCCTGCCCAACCAGTCGCTGTTCCGCGATCGGGTCGATCGGGCCATGGAGCGGATCGAACGGTCCGGCGGCTCGTTGGCCGTCCTGTTCATCGACTTGGACAACTTCAAGATGATCAACGACAGCTTGGGGCATCCGGTCGGGGACGAGTTGCTGGTTGCCATGAGTGGTCGACTTCAGACGTGTCTGCGCACGGTCGACACTGCTGCTCGACTGGGCGGCGACGAGTTCGCGGTGTTGATCGAAGATCTCGAGAACAAGTTCCACGCAACGTTCGTTGCCGAGCGGATCGTGGACACAATCAACCAACCGGTGGAGCTCGACTCGCGGCTGGTCACTGTGACCGCCAGCGTCGGGGTCGCATTCGGGCGCTCGGGCGACGGGCTCGACGGGAGTGCGATGCTCCGCAATGCGGATCTCGCAATGTACGCGGCCAAGCATCAGGGCAAGGGCTGCTTTCGAGAGTTTCGGCCCGAGATGCACGATGCCGCCGTCGAACAGTTCGAGGTGGAGGTTCGTCTACGCGACGCCGTCAGGCGAGGTGAACTGGTCGTTCACTACCAGCCGATCTACGAGACCGGCTCACCACGTGTGAGCGCAGTCGAGGCGCTCGTTCGATGGCAGCATCCCGAGCGTGGACTGCTCGGTCCCGGCTCATTCATTCCGTTCGCCGAGGCAAACGGAATCATTGACGAGATCGGCGACTACGTGCTCGAGGAGTCGCTTCGCCAGGTCTGCCGGTGGGAGATCATCCTCGGAGAGCGCACGCCGGCCGTCAACGTCAATCTCGCTCCGCACCAACTCCTGGACCGCACCCTGCCGGAGCGCGTCAGCGCTCATCTCGCGCGGAGCGGAGTCCGCTCGGACTGGCTCATCCTCGAGATCACCGAGAACGCGCTGATGGCCGACCCGGAGCTGGCAACGGCCAACCTCCATCGTCTCCGTCGGCTCGGGGTGCGCCTGGCCGTCGACGATTTCGGCACCGGGTACTCCTCGTTCGGTTATCTCGAGCGGTTCCCGATCGACTTCTTGAAGATCGACGGCTCGTTCGTGAACAACATGCTCGTCCGGCCGGAGTCGTCGATGGTCGAAGCCATGGTCCAACTCTCACACACGCTGGGTCTGACACCCATCGCGGAAGGTGTCGAGAGCGAGGCGCAGCTCGCAGCGTTGCGGTCGATCGGCTGCGACCTCGCGCAGGGATACTTCCTGGCCCGGCCACTCGATGCCGATGCGCTGTGTGAGTTGTTGGCCAGCACCGCTGCGGGCTCAGGGCGCGCCGGCACGGTGGGGCCATCGAAGCAACACCTCTCGATGGACCCGGTGGTCTGATCGGGGTCGACCCGGTCGTTCAGGCGAGGGCGGCGTGCAGGCGGACTGCCTGCTCGGCTGCCTTGGCGCGGATCTCGTTCGCATCGACGCGGGTGGCGACACCGTTGCGCAGCGCAGGTTTCCCGTCGACGTCCACGTCGACCGCTCGGATCGTCGGTGTGAACGCGACATGCCACGGCTCGATCGTCGCGTAGCTCCAGGTGACCTGATCGTCACGCGCCTCGGGGACGAGTTCGTATCCGCCGTTCAGCCACGACCAGGCGGTGTCGGGTGATGCGCCGATGTCGTGGTCACGATGCTTCATGTACGCCAGCTGGAACTCGGCGAGCATGTCGGCACCGATCCCGTCGGTGCCGAGCGCAACGGGATTCGTGAAGCGAGCAGGATCGGCGTAACCGACCGAGTTGTTCATGTTGGAGCGCGGATTGTGCACGATCGTGCCCCGCAGTTCGTGGTGGTCGGGGAGGTGGACGCCGTGGACGAGCAACCAGTCGTCTCGGGCCGACTCGGCGAGGCGTTGCGCCGCATCGATGTCATCGGTGCCTTCGGCCACGTGGATGTGCACGCCGACACCGTGTTGTTCGGCGAGGCGCGCTGCCTCGTCGAGATGCTGGTCGCTCACGGTGAACGCTGCGTGGACCCCGACCATGCCCCGACGCATCGGGTCGTCGAGGGCGGCGCACTCGCGCAGGAAGCGATCGTTCTCGGCCAGGCCGCGCTGCGCGCCGCCGTCACCGTGACGGTCGGTGATGCCGTAGCAGGTGTTGATTCGGACGCCCACCTCGTTGACCGCGTCGGCGATGACCGAGAGCGAACCGGCGATCGCATTGGGCGATTCGTGGTGGTCGATGATCGCCGTGGTCCCCGCTTCGAGGGCTTCGAGCGCTCCGAGCTTCGCCGACCATTCGATCATCTCCAGGTCGAGCGCGACATCGAGACGCCACCACACGTTCTCGAGCACGTCGAGGAAATTCTCGGGGTTCTTCGGCGGTGCGGGCATCCCGCGCGCCAGGGCCGAGTACAGGTGATGGTGCGCGCACACCAGCCCGCTCGTCGTGTTCACCGGGCGGCTCGGATTCGCAGGGTCACGTCCATGCCGACGCGCGCTCTCGGTTGGATGTGTTGCGCATCGGCAACTCGGTGTGCCACTCGCCAGTGGTCGCCCGGATCGCTGCGGCGACGGCACCGGCCGTGGGAACCAAGCCGATTTCGCCGACGCCCTTGATGCCGTAGGGCGAATCGGGCTGGGCGGCTTCGACCAGGATGACCTCGACCGGAGGCATGTCCTTCGGGCGGATGATGTCGAGGCTGCGCAGGGTGGTGTTCGTGGGGAACCCGGTCTCGTCGCACGGGAACCCCTCGGTCATCGCGTACCCCAGACCCATGTGCACGGCCCCTTCGATCTGGCCTTCACACAGCATCGGGTTCACCGCCCGACCGACGTCGTGTGCGGCGACGACCTTCTCGATGTCGCCGGTGTCGGGATCCATCACCACGACCTGCGCGGCATAGCCGAAGGTGGAGTGGATGATCGGGTTCTCGATCGGTTCACCAGCGGCCTTCGCCTTCTCGATGTCGCCGAGCGAGCTGGTCCAGTCGACGCGGTATTCGCCCTCGTAGTCGATGCCGGTCTCGCACCCGCCGGCGATCGCGGCTGCGCATGCGGCCTGGACCGAACCGGCTCCCATCAGGGTGCCGCGTGAGCCGGTGGTCTGGCCGGCGCCGAGCTCACGGGTGGAGTCCACGATCACGTCGATGCGCTCCGGGTCGATGCCGAGTTCTTCCACGGCGACTTGCAACGCGACGGTGTGCACACCCTGGCCCATCTCGGTCCAGCAGTGCCGCACTTCCACTCGGCCCGGTTGTCCGTCGACGGGCTCGCAGAAGTGAACGACGGCCTTGGCGATCTCGTTGAACCCGTTGCCCAGACCCGAGTTCTTCAGTCCCAGTCCGAGACCGACCGCCTTCCCGGCGGCCACCGCCTCGTCGTACGCCGGGCGAACCGCATCGAGGCACTGGCGTGCCCCGGCGCTGCCGCCGTCCATCCGTTGCCCCGGACCCCAGACCTCACCGGGCATCACGACGTTGCGCGACCGCATCTCCCATCCGGAGATCCCGACCTGCTCGGCCAAGCGGTCGAGCACACCTTCCATCGCGAACTGGGCCTGGTTGGCACCGAAGCCCCGGAATGCGCCGCACACCGAGTTATTCGTGCGCGCCGCCACGGCGTGCACGTCGACGTTGTCGACGAGGTACGGACCGGTCGCATGCCCGGCAGCTCGTTCGAGCACCTTCATGCCGACCGATGCATAGGGGCCGGAGTCGCCGATCATGCGGACACCGATCGCGGTGAGTTTCCCGTCGGCGTCGCAGCCCGCCCGGTAGTCCATGCGGATCGGGTGCCGCTTCGGGTGCATCAGCAGCGACTCCTCGCGCGACAGGGTGATCTTCACCGGCTTGCCCGTGAGCCAGGCCGCAAGCGCGGTGTGCGCCTGGTTCGACATGTCCTCCTTGCCGCCGAATGCGCCGCCGTTCGACACCAATTCGGTGGTGACGCGCTGCTGGTCGATGCCGAGCATCGCGGCGATGTCGTTGCGGTCGTCCCAGATGCCCTGGCCGCCCGAGTACACGTACAGCGATTCGGGGAACTCCACGACGTCGTCGGGCCGTGTCGTGTCGAGCGGTGCGACCGTGCCGGGCGCCATGGTCGGGATCACGAACGTCGACTCGGGTTCGAGGAAGGCGTGTTCGATGCGCTGGGTCTGGAAGGTCTCGGTGACGGTGAACGCCGACGACGCGAGTGCGGCGTCGACATCGCCGCGCGAGTAGGTCGAGGTCGACAGGACGTTCCCGTCGAGTTCCCACACCGCAGGCTCGGCCGACTCGACGACACGCACCGGATCGACCATCGGCTCGTGGACCTCGTAGGTCACCTCGATCAACTCGGCTGCGGCACGTGCGACGCGACGCGTCGATGCGACCACGACCGCGAGCACGTCACCGAGGTACGAGGTGCGGCCCCCGACGGGGATCATCACCGGCCAGTCCTTGTGGATGAGTCCGACGCGGGTGGCAGCAGGGATCGAGTCGGCTCCGAACACCGCTTCCACGCCGTCGACTGCAAGCGCTGCAGACACATCGATCGAGACGATGTCGGCGCGGGCGTGCTCGGTGAGCTTCAACGCACCGTGCAGCATCCCAGGCGCGGTCATGTCGTCGATGAAGTCGCGTGTGCCGATCGACAGTTCGCGTCCCTCGTACTTGACGCTGCGGGTCCCGACGCCGCCGGATCGGATCGCCACGGGCACGTCGTCCTGTGCGAGTGCTTCGACCGCATCGAGCACCTTGATGTATCCGGTGCATCGACACAGGTGAGCGCCCAGGTGCCGAGACGCCTGTTCACGTGTCAGGTTCGACCCGTGCTTGTCGATCAGTGCCTTGGTGCGTACGACGATGCCCGGGGTGCAGAAACCGCATTGCAGCGCGCCGCACGCTGCGAAGGCGTCGGCGTACCGGTCGACTTCGTCGGTCGGCAACCCCTCGAGGGTCACGACGTCGGAGCCGGTGATCTTCTCCATCGACGTCTGGCACGACACCCGGGCCTTGCCGTCGATGAGCACGGTGCAGCAACCGCACTGCCCGGTCGGTGAGCAGCCGTCCTTGGGCGACGTGACGCCGAGTTCGTCGCGCAGGGCTGCGAGCAGGTGGGGGTGGTCGTCGGCGGCCGAGACGGTCTCGCCGTTCAACGTGAACTCGGACATCAGGGGGCTCCTTCGGCTGACGTGTCGCCGTCGTCGTGATCGAAGACGGGCTTCGGACGGGCGTGGCTGTCGGCCAGCGATTTGCTGGTGGGATCGGTGATCACCGAGTACATCGCGGGACGCCGGTAACGATCGAAGTCGAACAGGGTCTTCTTGTAGCGTTCACACATGTCGAGGTCGCAGTGCGCATCGATGAGTTCGTCGCCGATCGTGGTGGCTTGCGCCACGATCTGGCCGGATGGCGCGATGATCGCCGTCTGAGCGAGCGCCTCGACGCCTTCCTCCACACCGCCCTTGGCGACACCCACGACCCACGTACCGTTCTGGTAGGCGCCGGCCTGCATGACGAGATGGTTGTGGAACGCCTGGAGCGGGTTCTGCGACGGGTCGGGTGCGTAGTTCAGCGGCGTGTTGTAACCGATGAGGATCATCTCGACGCCCTGCAGCCCCATCACCCGGTAGGTCTCGGGCCAGCGTCGGTCGTTGCAGATCGCCATCCCGATCTTGCCGCCGAGCGCATCGTGCACGGCGAATCCGTCGGGTGACTCTTCGAAGTACCGCCGTTCGAGGTGTTGGAACTGACGCCACGGCTCGTGTGATTCGTGGCCCGGGATGTGGACCTTGCGGTACTTCGCAGTGATCTCGCCCTGGCGATCGACGAGGACATAGGTGTTGTAGCGGTGCCGGATGCCGTCGGTGTCGGGTGGGGTCAGCTCGGCGTATCCGAGGCAGAACCCCACCGCGAGCCGTTTGGCTTCGTCGAACAACGCCTGCGTGGCGATGCTCGGCATCTCGACCTCGTAGTAGCTGTCGAGCTCGGTGGTGTCGCCGCCGATGCCTGCGTCGCCTCCGTCGTCGAGATACCAGCGCGGGAAGAACGTCGTGAGGGCGAGTTCGGGGAACACCACGAGTTCGCACCCGTTCTGTGCGCCGCGGCGCAGCAGTCGCAGCAGGCGCTGGACGACCTCGTCGCGGGACTCGTCGCGACCGATCGGCCCCAACTGCGCTGCGCCGACATGAACGGATCGGGTCATCGTGAGCTCCCGGTCTCGATCGGTGTCGCAATCGGTGCCTGACACCGATTGCGACCGCGGGGGTGGTTCACGTGAAGCTCGTCTCGGTGAGCTCGATCATCACGTCGAGCAGCAGGTTCGCTCCGGCCTCGATGTCGGCGGGTTCGGTGTATTCGGTGACGTTGTGGCTGATGCCGCCCACGCTCGGCGTGAAGATCATCGCCGTCGGGCACACACGGGCGAACATCTGGGCGTCATGGCCGGCGCCCGATGGCATGCGCCTCGATGACAGTCCCCGGCGGGCTGCCGCAGCTTCGATCAGGTCGACCACCCGGTCGTCGAACTCGACCGGCTCGAACCGCGCGAGGGATCTGGTCTCGACGGCGACTCCCTCCCGCTCGGCCACCTGCGCGAGGTGCCCTCGGAACCGGGTCTCCGCACGCTGCAGGGTCGACTCGTCGGTGTTGCGGACGTCGACAGTCATCGTTGCCGTGGACGGGACCACGTTCACCAGGTTGGGGTGCAGGGTGAGCGACCCCACCGTGGCGACCTGCGCACCGCCGAACTCCTCGGTGAGTCGCCGGACGAACGTGGTCAGCTCCGATGCGACGAAACCGGGATCGTGGCGCAGCCGCATCGGTGTAGTGCCCGCATGACATGACTGGCCGGTGAGGGTGACCTCGGTCCACGAGATCCCCTGGACACCGTCGACGACGCCGATCGTGATCCCCTCGTCTTCGAGCACGGGTCCCTGTTCGATGTGCAGTTCGACGAAGGCGTGCGGAGCGGGACCCGGCAACGGAGCGGTTCCGCGGTACCCGATGCGGTCGAGTTCGTCGCCGACGGACAGGCCGTCGCGGTCCTCGATGACCAACGCGTCCTCCAGCGTCATGCCGCCGACGTAGACGAGGCTGCCGAGCATGTCAGGAGCGAATCGGGCTCCTTCTTCGTCGGTGAACCACGCAACGGCGAGCGGCCGGGTGAGGGCCAGATCGCCACGTTCGATCGCCGTGATCACCGTCTCGATCACGGCGAGCCCGGCGAGGACTCCGAGATTGCCGTCGTAGCGTCCGCCGGTCGCCACCGTGTCGATGTGCGATCCGGTCATCACCGGTGCCAGACCGGGATCGAATCCAGGCATCACGCCGATCACGTTGCCGATGCCGTCGATCGAGATGTCGAGCCCGAGATCGCGCATCCAGGTCATCACGAGATCGCGACCGGCTCGGTCCTCGTCGGTGAGCGCGAGGCGTGCGCATCCGATGGTGCCTTCGATCGCTCCGATCGCACCGAGCTCGTCGAGGCGCATCACCAGTCGTTCGGTGTCGATTCGAAGGCCCTGCTCGCTCACCGTGGCGACAGTACCAGTGGTGATTCAGACCGGTCGATCGTGCAGGCGCAGCTCCCGCTGCGTCGGGGCGTCGGGGCGTCGGGACACCGTCTGGTGATTGCGTCGCCGTCACCGACCGTCGCCCGCCTGTTCGACCTCAGCGCCATCGATTCCTACCTGGAGGTGGAGCCATGACGACACGACACGCGATCGATCCAGGTGATCTGGATACGTGGACAGATTCCCAAGTTTGGATGCGCAGTGATCGCGGCACGATGAACTGCATGACCGGCCATTCGGCGCAACTGGTATTGACGATGCCCGCCGAAACCTCTGCTCTCGGCAGCATCCGTCTGCAACTGGCGATGGATGCGTCCGACTCCGGTGCCGACCTCGACGTGGTCGAAGAACTCGTACTGGTGGCCAGCGAGCTTGCGAGCAACGTCATCCGACACACCGATGACGTCGACATGACCATCCGGTTTCACGTGGTTCCCGGCGGTTGGCTCTTGGACGTGTCCGGAGCCGACTCGATGGAGCACATTCCGGGTGGCGGTGGGATGCCGGATCCGATGCAGCAGGGTGGTCGTGGTCTGGTGATCGTGCGGGCGATGATGGACGACGTCGAGCTGATCGATGACGAGGGTCGACGCTGGGTGCGCTGCCACAAGCGGGGTTAGGGAGCGGCCCTCCGCACGGGTTCGGTCAGGGGTGCTCCGTCGAAGTTGCCGAGTACGCAGAGCGTGTCGCGGTCGTTGTCGATGTTCCAGCTGTCGAGCGTCGGGACCAGCCATGACGAGAAGAGCGTCGAATCGAGCGGATTGACCCCGACGTACTCCTCGAAGGCTCCAAAACATTCGACCAGGGCGGTCTCCTCGAGCGCCTCGAAACCGGGGTACACGTCTTCCCCGCTGGACACGATCGCGAAGATCTCGTGGGTATGCGGCACATCGCACGCCGTCACGGGCAGGTTCTCGACGGTCTCGCCGATCTCGTCACCGAATCGCAGGCAGGTACCCACCACGGCGGCCTCGGGGTCGGTGACCGACTGATTGTCGATGCCATCTTCGGAAGAGTCGCCACTGCACCCGGCGGCGGTCGCGGCGAAGATCGCGACAGCCATCAGCGACACCGACTTCGACGTGCACGTTCGCTCATCTCGCTGCCCGGACCCACTTGATGGTGTCGATGAGCCCATGGGGCTACTGTTGCACAGCGGCTACGGGCTGGTTGCACACATGGGAGGAATGAATCGATGCTCGAGTTGATCGATGGGGGGCTCGAGTCAATGCTTCGCGCCACCGTCCCGCTCAACGAGAACGACGTCGACGTTTCCTTCGAGGCCCCTGATCGCGAGTGGAGCTCGAAGCTCTCTCGCCCGACGGTCAACTGTTTCCTGTGGGACCTGCGCCGCTCTGCTGACAAGGCGACCGCCGGGGTCCGTGTCGTCATGCGCGACGGGGTTCGAGTCCATCAGCCGTCGCTCCCGGTCGTCGAGTTGCGCTACGTGGTCACCGCGTGGACCAACGATCACGGTGACGAGCGGTCGCTGTTGGCCGGACTGATGCGCTCGCTGCTGTCGGTCGGGGTGATTCCCCACGATCACCTCGATCCGCTCCTCCACGTGCTCGACGAACCGACGGTGATGATCGCTCGCGCCGGCGAAGACCACATGGACGTGTTCAAAGCGCTCGAAGGCAAGGTCAAGCCGGGTCTGAACATCGTCGTCTCCACGCAATTCGACACCGATGTGTACGTCGAGGCCGGACCGCCGGTCCAATCGGTGGGCACACGCGTGCACCGTCGCGACCCGGAGCGTGGACGGTGAGCGATCTCGGCGGCAGTCTGCCTGCGTCCGACTCGGACCCCGACGGTCCCGGTTCGCGCGACGGCGACGGGCCGGTCGACGACGTGTCGCCCGGTGCCGAGCGCCCGCGAAACGAATCCGACCTGGTCAGCGCGCTCGATGTCTCACACATCTCGGTGCAACCCGGTGAGGTGGCCAGCCTGGACATCACCGTCACCAACGTCGGTTCGGTGATCGACGGCATCACCGCGATCGTCGACGGCGTGGATCCCGACTGGGTGCGTCTGCATCGACCGGTCGTGAGCATCTTTCCGGACGAGTCCGGCAGTGTGGACATCTCGTTCGACACCCCGAAGAACTGCCCGGCGGGCGATTACCTCGTCGTGGTCCGCTTGGTGTCGACCATCGATCCGAGTCGTCAGAGCGTCCATGATTTCTGGCTCACGGTGCAACCGGTCGCTGCGCTGGCACTCGATCTCGTTCCCCAGATCGTCAACGCCGGAGGATCCGGACGACTGGGCGCCACGGTCCACAACGAGGGCAACGCCATCGCCAACGTGCGGGTCACCGCGTTCGATCCGACGCGCGAAACCGACGTCGTGGTCGACCCGGCGGCGTTCTTCGTCCCGGCCGGCGAAGCCGCCGATGTCGAGATCTCGATGCGGGGCAAGCGGCCGTGGTTCGGTCAGCCGGCAGCCCGTCAGATCCTGGTCAGTGCTGCGGTCGACGACGTCGTCGTCGAGAAGACCGCGACGTTCAACCAGCGTCCACGCATTCCGCGGGGGCTCCTCACCATCTTCATCCTCGCGGCGATCGTCTGCCTGTGGGCGCTGCTGTTCATCTTCGCCATCGATGCGCTCCGACAGCAGACCCCTCCGGCGAAGGCCGTGGGAACGTCGTTCCAGACCGGGCAGACGAGCATTCCCCTGGCACTCGTGGATGCATCGGTCGACGGCACGGTCACCGCTGCGACCAACGGTGACGGGATCGCGCGACTCACCGTCGAAGCGTTCCGACAGACGACCGACGGCACGCTCGAACCGAGCGGTTCGGCAGCCACCCTCGACGACGGCACGTTCGACTTGCCCAGCTTGTTGCCGGGGAGCTATTTGTTCAAGGTCAGCGGTGACGGGTTCGCCGAGACCTGGTACCCCGACATCACCGGGCCGGTCGGCGAGGAAGACTGGTACGACCCCGACCTCGGTCCCGACGGTGCCGAGACGGTCGAACTCGCCCCCCAGGCGTCGGTCGCTGGTATCGACGTGGTGGTCGCCGGTGAAACCGGCCGGATCGTCGGAGCGATCGACCTGCCGCCGAACACGGAGACCCCGGTGTTGACCGTCACGGTCACGCAGATTCCGCCCCCTGCGAGCACCGAGCCAACAGTGGACACCGACGGTGACGGCGTGCCCGACGCCGTCGCACCGCAACCCGAACCGTTCAGCGTGACCACCACGACGACCGACGGCACCATCGACGTCGACGGTCTCCCCACGCCCGACACGTACATCGTCACGGTCACCGGTGACGGTTTCAGCACCCTCGAATTCGAACAATTCGTCGACGGCGGCAATGTCACGGTGTTGAACACGGTGAGTGCCGTTGCTGCGGACGGCGAGATCAGCGGAAGCGTCGTGGACCAATCGCTCGCTCCGGTCGGCGACATCACCGTCACGGTCCGATCCGGAGACTTCTCCGCGACCGCCACCACGCCGACGGCCGGGAACACGGGAGCATTCCGCTTCATCGATCTCGTCACGCCGGCCACCTATGTGCTCACGTTCGAGGCCGACAACTTCTCGACATCGACGGTGGCGCTCGACCTCGGTCCGGGCGAGGGAGCGACCGGCGTCGTGGGGCGTGTCGTCGGAGGCGACGGCATCGTGAACGGGTCGGCGGTCTCCACCGACGGGTTCGCAGTCGGTGGCCTGACCGTCGAAGTGGTGGGTGAGGGCTTCCGTCAGGAGACGGCCACGCTCACCTCGGGCGGACTCGGCGGTGCGGCGGGCTCGTTCGAGATGGAGAATCTCCCGATCCCGGGCGCCTACACGATCACGTTGAGCGGTGATGGTTTCCAGACCGAGACGCTCGAGGCGGTGTTCGACGACGCTGGTGTGCAATCCATCGGCGAGGTCACGATGTCCTCGGTCACGTCCGAACTGGCGGGTCTGATCACCTCGGGCGGAGCCGGGATCGGCCAGGCGACCGTCACGCTCTCGACCGGTGTGCGCGACTTCGTCACGATCAGCGCATCCAACCCACCTGGTCGCTACAGCTTCTCGGGTGTCGTCGAAGGCACCTACACCGTGCTCGTCGAACAGAACGGTTTCGAACCGAAGGTCGTGCTCGTACGCGTCGACGGTGGCGTCGATGTCGACCGAGACATCGACATCGAGCGAGTCACCTCATGACCGTGCACGCCACCACGTGGCCCGACGCCGTCGAGATCCCGCGCGGTGACAGTGGGTTCATCTCCGTGGCGATCAGCAACACCTCGACGGTGATCGATGCCTACGAGGTCCAGGTGTTCGGACTGGATCCGGAGTGGGTCGACATCACCCCCAGTCGTTTGTCGCTGTTCCCGGGTGACACGGAGAACGTCGACATCCGAGTGTCGCTACCCCTCGACTACCCGTCGTCGCATCGCGTCCTGGCGGTGAACGTCGTGTCGCAGGACGATCCGAGTTCGTTCACCCTCTCCGAGGTCGAGCTGTCGATCCCACCGCACACGGTCACGTCGATCGCGCTCGATCCCGTGATGGTCACGGGTGGCCGTCGCGCCACCTTCGGGATCGTCGTCTCGAACCGCGGCAACGCGGTCGTGTCAGCGACGGGTTTTGCAGTCGATCCGGAGGACCTCGCCGAGTTCAGTTTCGAACCTGCGAGCGTGTCGGTCGCTCCGGGCCGCGAACAGGTGATCGAGCTCACCGTGTCGGGCGGGCGAGCCTGGTTCGGGCAGGCCAGGGCTCGCACGTTCGCCGTCGGTGTCGACGCCGAGACCCGGGTCGAGACCATCGCGACGTTCATCCAGAAGCCGCGCATCGGTCGCTGGCTGATCTCCCTGCTCGGCCTGCTGACCGCGGCGGCAGTGTTTGCCGTTGTGCTGAGTCGCACCTTCGACAGTGTCGTGGACGAAGCGAGCGTCGACGACGCCCTGATCGACGACGCCCTCGCCGACGATGTCGACAACGGTGCGTTGATTCCCACGGATCCGGGTTCGGTCACCGGGTCGATCTCGTCGGCAACCACGGGTGAAGGTCTGTCGGGGGTGCAGGCCGAGTTGTTCTTCACCGACGACACCGACGAGCCGGTCGCCACCAGTGCAACGAGTGATGATGGCCAGTTCAACTTCCCGATCCTCGGTGCGCGTGACTACAAGCTTCGACTGAGCGGCGCCGGTATCGACACGATCTGGTATCCGGGTGTGGAACTTCCGGCCGATGCCGAGGAGATCGACGTGGCGCTCGGCGAACTGACCGAACTCGACCCCGTCGTACTCGGTGGCATCCCGGTCGACGTGACCGGCACCATCGCCACCAATGACCCGAGTTCGGTCACGGTGTCGCTCGTCGCTGCCGGGGTCACCGATCCCGAGGCGAGCGCCGTGGTCGTCCGTGGCGAGGTCGCAGCGGATGGTTCATTCGTCCTCGCCGATGTTCCGTCGCCGGGGATCTACCAGATCGTCGTCGAGCAACCAGGTGCTGAAAT
>Ga0307966_1002154_pt1 | contig 15024 bp, 7 predicted proteins | sample OrgLakmetagen646_FD_203141 | JGI IMG/M metagenome (GOLD analysis project Ga0307966, IMG submission 203141) | Saline water microbial communities from Organic Lake, Antarctica - #646 | ecosystem: Environmental > Aquatic > Non-marine Saline and Alkaline > Saline | place: Antarctica: Organic Lake... | reverse complement strand
TGATGACCGCTGGATTGATATCGGTAATCAAAATGTCGCTTCTTTTACTAGCTTAGATGGTGGCTCATATAAATTCTTAGTAAAAGCCACTAACAGTAGTGGCAAATGGGGGGCTGACTTACTGTCAATAAACTTATATGTATCACCACCGCCATGGAAAACGTGGTGGGCATATAGCGCTTATACTTTTATCACCGTGTTTGTCGTATTCATTTTAATTTATCTAAGAACACGTTTACAGCAAACAGAAATATTGAGGCAGAAACAATTTGTTTCAAGCCTTGAAGAGCAAGTTACTGATAAAACAGCTTCATTGAATACACAAGCTAGGGACTTAGTTGAAGCGTTGAAAAAAGCGGAAGAGGCGACACACCTGAAATCAGAGTTTCTAGCAAATATGAGCCACGAAATACGCACTCCAATGAACGGTGTGTTAGGTATGCTGGGACTGCTATTACATAGCAAACTAACCCAAGAACAGCGCCATAGGGCAAGTATAGCTAAAACCAGTGCTGAATCATTATTAACAATTATCAATGATATTCTCGACTTCTCTAAAATTGAAGCGGACAAGTTAGAACTTGAAATACTCGAATTCAATTTACAAGATATGCTCGGTGAGTTCATCGAATCTATGGCTTTAACGGCACAGATTAAAGGCTTAGAATTAATTCTAGATACAAGTTCTATTGAGTATCAAGTTGTCAAATCTGACCCCGGACGTATTAGGCAAATCCTCACCAATATTGTAGGCAATGCAATTAAGTTCACCGAAACAGGTGAAGTTGTTGTTTCTGTAACGATAAACCCAGTGAATGGGGAGGGAGGATATTTAAAAATAGATTGTAGAGTAACCGATACAGGAATAGGAATAGGAATAATACCCAAAGATAAGCGAAATCACTTGTTTGATTCATTTAGCCAGGTCGATGCATCGACTACAAGAAAGTACGGCGGAACAGGCTTAGGCCTGACAATAACTAAGAGACTGTGTGAATTAATGGGCGGAGATATACAAATGTCCAGTAATCCCAAAGGTGGTAGTTGTTTTCACTTTACTCTAGATCTTGAGAAAGGACATTACACGAGCGCTGATGTATCGAAAATAGACGGGCCTGGTAAAAGAATACTTATTGTGGATGATAACGACACTAATCGACGCGTTGTGCGTGCACAATTGGAGAAGTGGGGGATTCTAGTCGAAGAAGCTATCGACGCAAAAATGGCATTGGAACAATGTCGAAAAAATGTTGATGAAAACGGAAATATTCTTTTTGATATTGCCATTTTGGATATGAATATGCCGGGTATGAATGGAGATGAATTGGGTCAATTACTGAGTAATATCCCTGCGTTTTCCAAAATGAAACTGGTGATGATGAGACCTATGGGGCAAAAGCGAGATGCTAAAAAACTTTTAAAATCTGGATTTTGTGCCGACTTTCCTAAACCTGCAACAACAAAAAATCTGCTTAATGCTATATCAGCTGCGTCTGGCAAGGGAGAGGCACTAGAGTCCTTGTCTCTGGTCTCTGCAGAGAATAATCTAGCGTCTTCAGAAACTGTATATAACTGGCCTCCCGATACAAGAATACTGTTAGTGGAAGATAATCACATTAACCAAGTAATTGCAGAGTGTTTACTCAAAAAATTCGGATTGTCTGCCGATTGTGTATTCAATGGAATAGAAGCGATAGAAAGCTTAAAAAATGCAACTGAGCACCTACCTTACACGCTTATTCTAATGGACTGCCAAATGCCAGAGATGGATGGATACGAGGCGACTAGACAAATTCGTCGCGGTAATGCAGGGAAGAAAAATCAAGTGGTTCCTATTATTGCTATGACCGCTAATGCGATGGCTGGAGACCGCGAAAAGTGCATTGAATCGGGAATGAATGACTATATTACGAAACCGATAAATGAGGAACAAATTTACAAAAAACTCTCGCTTTGGTTGATATCACAAAGCGTATAATTTGAAGGATCTACAATTTAACTGCACGCCCGACACCGAAAAAACCTTAAGTTTATTAACATGTAAGCTAGTAATTCTTCAGTTATACTTTGCTCAGATAAATCAAAAAACGTCTGGTAGAAAGTATGGACTGGAATGCGATAGGCGCTTTGGTTTCCAAAAATGGTAAAGAACCCGATAAAATAAAGAAAATGGCTGCTTCGTCTTTTCCGAAAAGTAATTTTTACTATATTGATAAAGTGCTTAAACTGGGAACATACGTCGTGTAGTTTCAATATAGTTTTATTCCAGATTTGAAGATGTCTTCTTTCTTTGCCAATAGACTATAACAAACATGCCTTTGGCGAAGCCGGTATTGCAAGCAATTACGTCTACGATCATTTCAAACTCACCCTTTATATTACGACAAACAGTCAAACTGCAAATAAGTATAAGCTGATCACGAATGGCTCGGTGACAAAAGGCGATAAGCCCTATACATTCCATGCACAATATCCATCTCACTTCACCAGCATGAGCTAGGCCACAGTTGGTATATGCAAAGCTTATCACCGGCGCAAGGCGATGAAATGTGGCTTTATGAAGGCATTGGGATGTGGGCGTCGAGTGACCTGCCCGCAGGAAAACAGAATCGAGACCCAGAATTCAATCAATATATTGACCTCCTGCAAACCTATATTCCCTTTCTTCTACAAAATACATGCATGACGTTGGTTCGCCAATTCTCGCTGAAAGTCATAGTCAGCTTCAATACAAAGGCGGGTTGCTAAAATATATCAAAGAAATCTACGAATTTAAAATGAGAGATGGAGGCATACATAATTCCACGCTTTCCACAAAAGAGTTTAAGTTGCTGCTGGAGCAGTTTTCCGAAGAAAATTTAGATGACATTTTTAGTTACTACTGTAAGAACTTTTGAGGAAGCACCTCTCGGTCTAGTGTCGTCAAAAGCACTGCCATCTAATGCAAAGTATATTCATTGAGACCTGTGGGATAAAATAGAACAAACCGGCACCCCTTCTCTTTTGGTAAAAGTGATGCTTAAACACAGAATCATAAGCTAAATACATTAGATGGGGTGGCGTGTTGTGTGAGGTCGTAGATGAAGAGTCGGTTCGACTACATAAAACCAGAGCAGTTAGGATCTCGTTTTATACTATTCGTTACATTGACCTGCAAAGCTCATGAGATCCGACAAAGCCTTGCTTTTAGTCAACTATCTCCACTTATTCTATGACGCTCTTTTTGTGTGCGAGTGTTCTGTCATTAAACATATCTTCATCTAATTCGCCTTCTGTCTTGGCAACGATAGTCGCAATAGTGCTATCACCCGTTACGTTCACAACGGTGCGAGTCATATCAAGCAAACGGTCTATACCGATGATTAATGCAATACCCTCTACAGGTAAATTAACCTGTTGTAATACCAACGCGAGTAATATCAATCCAACACCCGGCACGCCAGCGGTGCCAACGGATGCCAGTGTAGCTGTCATTACAACCATCAGCAAATCGACGGTCGATAAATCAACGTTATAAACTTGAGCAATAAACACGGTAGCTATACCTTGCATAATAGCCGTACCGTCCATGTTAATAGTCGCGCCCAGTGGCAGAGTAAAAGAAGCTACTGAGCGACTAACGCCGAGCTTTTGTCTGGCTGTCGCCATTGTTAACGGCAGTGTTGCGCTGCTGCTTGCAGAACTAAATGCAAACATAGCAACTTCTCTCATTTTAAATAATAGGTTTGCAGGATTCAGGCCGGTAGTTATTTTAAGTAATAAAGGATATACAATCACTGCATGCAATACCAAGATGAAAAGAACGTTTATAAAGTAATTAAAAATAGCAAAAATTGCGCTTGAGTCTACTGTTGCCGCTAATTTTGCCAATAAACAGAAAACCCCATAGGGCGCGAAATTCATTACAATGGTCACTATCTTCATAATGACTTCGTTGAGGTCGTTAAAGGAAGCTGCGATGCGCTTGCCTGCTTCTCCAGCGTATGTCATCGAAATACCAAATAAAATAGCGAACACAATAATCGGTATCATTTGTCCTTCTGCCATGGCGCTTATTGGATTACTTGGCACCATATCAATGACGACTTGAACAAAGCCTGGTGACTCTGTTGCTACAAAATCACTAGTTTGAGTAGGAGGGTTAAACCCTTCGCCTGGTTTGAAAATTAATGCAGAGGTCATAGCAACAATAATGGCGACAAATGTCGTGAACATATACAGTGCAATTGACTTTCCACCCAAACGTCCCAACTTTGATGGGTCGCTCAAACTACTTGTTCCACATATTAATGATACGAAAACTAAAGGCACCACGAGCATTTTCAATGCGTTGACAAAAATCTTACCGCCCGCATGAAATATACCATCTACGAAAAATCCATACGTAGAAAACGTCATTGAGAATATATTGAAATCAAGATCTCCTATAAGATAGTTTCCAACTTGCAGGAGAACACCTATCAGGATCCCGGCGCACATGCCGATAAAGATCCGAGTGGTTAAACTTAGTTTTGTATTGTCGTTGGACATTTATAGACCTTTTTATTTTCGTTATATGTCTGTATACCCAAAGACTACCAATTCTTGAGTCAAAGCTAAACATATTTTGTTTTGGTGATCTATTAATTGGCTAATTTACTAGCGAGAACTCAGTAGGGTATTTAAATGAAGGCGTTAAAAAAACTTTTAGTCGTGTGCACCACCTCCATTATGCTTTTTGCATGCGGTGGTGGCAGTGATTCTTTAACTAGAGATGGCGGTGGTGTTACACCGTCACCTGACCCTGATTTGGTCGTCACTTTTTCGGTAGGTGTTAGTATTGCAGATAATCAGGGCAATTCAGCTAACGAGGTGAGTGAAGGTAAGCCATTAACTATTACGACAACATTAACAGCGACTAATGGTGGCATTATTAATGACGTGTTAGTTACTTTTTCTCTAAGCGAAGTAAATTTAGCAACATTCAATAATGACACCGCAACAGCATTAACCAACGCTGATGGTGTCGCTGTTATTGGCCTTGAGGTCGGTATTTTGCGTGGCGATGGTGTTGTAAGCGCAACCATAGGGGCGGGTGCATCAGGTACTGTAGGATTCCGTTCCGCAGGTATCCAGGAAGTTCAAGTAGTACCAGCATCTTTAGAACTGTTTGCGACACAAGTGCAAATGGCTTCCAGTGGTGATGACAAGGTAGAATTAATTGCGGTTGTCAAAAATGAACAAAACGTGTTGTTAGAAGGCGTTGTGGTTGCATTCTCAGCAGACGCTGGTTCATCAATAGAGAGCGTTTCGGGCTCGTCAGGGCCAGATGGTAAGGCCACCGCGACATTAACGACTGAGAACAACCGCAGTAATAGATTGATTAACGTTACAGCAAGCACAGCATCATTAACTGACTCGTTGTCAGTAGATGTTGTTGGCACGGAAATTAACGTCAACGGTGCTAGTTCGGTTATTATAAATGACCAGGCGCCAATTACGTTCAATTTGGTCGATTCGTCAGGTATTGGCATATCTGGGCAGCAATTAACCCTTTCAACTGATGTTGGTCAGTTAGATAATGTCGCTCCAGTCACCGGTGCTAATGGTCAAGTTACGGTTAACTTTACCGCGACTTCATCAGGCCAAGGGACTATTAGTGCATCAGCATTAAATGCTTCCGGTTCGTTACAAATGACAGTCCAACAGGATGATTTTTCATTTTCGTCATTGCCAGATGCAGAGGTTCCCCTGCAAACGGATCAAAGCCTTTCAGTTCGTTGGTTTAAAAGTAATGCGGCTTTTGTTGGTGGCTCAGTTACGGTTACAACGTCTCGTGGCATTATAGCAACACCAACAGTGACGACCAATTCAGCGGGTACTGCATCCGTCAGTATTCGTTCTGAGTTTGCAGGTCCCGCCTCAATTTCAGCGTCAGGTACCGATGCAGAAGGCAACAACGTTACAGCGCGAGCAAATATCGAGTTTATTGCAACGCTGGTTGAAAGCGTATTTGTTGATGCTACACCTGACTTGATTGGTCCTGAAGGACAGACTAGCACCATTAGTGCTGTTGTTCGTGATCCAAGTGGTAACCTAGTAAAAGGTAAAGTGGTTGATTTTACTCTATTTGATTCTAACGGTGGCAGTATTGAACCAAACAGCGCGACCACTGGCAGTGATGGAATTGCGTCTACTGTATATACATCAAATGCGGTTAGTCCTGAAGATGGTGTAACCATACAAGCGACAGCAGACGCTGTCGTGGGCCAGGTTGATCTAACCGTAGGTGATAGAGCATTTGATATCTCGATTGGAACCGGTAATGAAATTGAAGACCAAGACCCTTCAACTTACCTAAAAGAATTTGCCGTGTTTGTGAGTGATTCGGTTGGTCGCCCTGTCCAGAGTGCCGCTTTAACTGCTTCAGCAACGCCAATAAAGCTAGTTAACGATGGTTCCTATAGAAAAGGTGTATGGATTTGGGATAGTATTAATGAGATATGGATTGCTACTACTACAATAGAGTGCGCAAACGAAGACCTTAACAACAATGGTCGTTTGGATGCAGGTGAAGATACCAACAATGATGAAGAGTTAACACCGGGTATCATTGGTACTATTAGCTTCAAAGATAGTATTTCCCGCACCAATGCTGCGGGTCAAGCAACGCTTGAGCTAAGATTTCCTAAACAGTTTGCTCTGTGGGTTGGGGTTGAGGTATCCGTTTTTGGTCAAAGCTCGGGTAGTGAAGCAAGAGATAGCCAGTCCTTGATCCTGCCAATTGCAACCACTGACATTGCTAGTGAGGTCAATCAGCCGCCGTCGAATCCATTCGGTTCTAGTTCAACTTGCACAGATCCAAACTAAAGTTAGTTAAATTAAATAATAAAAAAACCGCTAAATTTGAGTTTAGCGGTTTTTTTTGTACTAGTTTTGGAAACGATATACGCTCCCAAGGTGTAAAATTTGAGTAAGTTCATCAAGTGCAGTACGCGATTCTATTAAGAGTTGTGGATCGATTAAATCAGCGACGTGTAACTCATCACGATAGTGCTTGTTAACCCATTTACATAGCCCGTTATAGCTATTTTGATTAATCAAAGTATTTGGATTTACTTTGCTCTTTTCGAGTTCTGTCATGGCGACTCTGAGTCTCAAACAAGCAGGCCCACCACCGTTTTGCATACTCTGTTTTACGTCGAAATAGTGCACTTCTTTTATGGGCGTATTTAAGTTGACGAGTTTTGCTAGATAAGCAGATACCGCCGCATTATTTTCACATTCTTTTGGCGCAATGATTGCCATGTTTCCATTAGGAAGGCGAATAACTTGGGTATTAAATAAATACGTTTTAACTGCGTCGGCAACAGATACTTCACTGTCTGGTACTTCAATAAAATGAAAATCCTCTGAACCGAATTTCTTGAGTATTTCTGTTTGCATTTTTTGCGTGTTTAAGAAAGCCTGTTGATGATAAAACAACACATTTTGGTTACCCACTGCGATAACATCATTGTGAAAAACACCAGCGTCAATAACGTCCGGATTTTGCTGTGCAAATACAACATTATTTTCGCTTAAACCATGTAATCGTGCGACAGATTCGCACGCTTCGTAGGTCTGTCGAGCTGGGTATTTTTGTGGTGCTGGTTTTGATTCATCAAAGGCATAGCGACCGAAAACAAACAATTCGATACCGTTACCACCATATTCTTGACACAAGCGGGTGTGATTTGCAGCACCTTCATCACCAAAATGTTCGTTGTCAGGCAAATGCTCATGATGCGCAAAATAGTCTGGATCAGCAAACGTTGCTTTTAATATATTACCCGTTACTTGAGGCTCTAATGAACGATGATATTTGTTAGTTAAATTTGCTGGCGTGAAGTGTATTTTAGCATCGGCAGTATCACCGCTTGGCGAGACTGTTGCTGCGTTTGCTGTCCACATACTAGAGGCTGAACAAGAGGCTAAAAAAATATGCGGTGCCTGCTTATACGCTTGCTGCATTACGTTGGCATCGCTACCGCTAAATCCGAGTCTGCGAAGTGCGTAAATATCAGGTCTTTCTTGTGGTGCTAAAACACCTTGTACCATACCCATATCGGCGAGGGCTTTCATTTTTTGGAGACCTTGCAATGCAGCTTGTTTGGGTTTGCTTGCCACATTAGCGTTACTTTTTGATGCAACATTGCCAAAAGATAAGCCAGCATAATTGTGAGTAGGACCGACTAGACCGTCAAAGTTAGCTTCAAATTGCTTCATTTATACATCTCCAATAATTGCCTTGTGTTTGCTTAAGCCAGCTAGATTTGCAGAGCAAAAGCAGATAAAGGATCGTGTTAGTTGAGCGAATTGCAGAAGAAGTATACGCATTTTTTTTAACATGCCAATTCATAAATATGAAAAAGTCATAAAAAACAAAGAGTTTAGCCATTTTTGAAATATAAGTATGTGGAACAACTTGTTTTCTATTCACTTTGTAGATATATGTTAAAAAGGATATTAATAATAATGTTAATTGCGTTAGACGCTTTTTATAAATAAATCACTGTATTTCATAAGGTTCTTTCCATAAATGGGTAAATCACTGGTAATAGTAGAGTCACCGGCCAAAGCGAAAACAATAAATAAATATCTAGGTAAAGATTTTATTGTTAAATCGAGCGTTGGGCACGTGCGAGATCTTCCAACTAAGGCATTAGGGAGAGTTGAGCCTAAAAAACCAGCAAAAGAACTAAACCAGTGGACGGAAAAAAAGAAAACTGCATACCTAAAAGATTTTGAGTATCAGAAACTGGTTGACCGCATGGGAGTTGATCCAAAACAAAACTGGATGGCGCATTATCAAATTTTGCAGGGTAAAGAAAAAGTTGTCGCAGAATTAAAGAAATTAGCCAAAAATGCTGACACTATCTATCTCGCAACGGATTTGGATAGAGAGGGAGAAGCTATCGCTTGGCACCTTCAAGAGCTGCTAGAAAGTAAAGGAAAAACATTTCAACGAGTCGTGTTTAACGAAATTACCAAGAACGCGATACAAGAGGCCTTTGCTGACCCCGGCGTGGTTAATGTTAACCGGGTAAACGCGCAGCAAGCACGTCGTTTTTTAGATCGTGTTGTTGGTTTTATGGTGTCTCCTTTGTTATGGAAAAAAGTCGCTCGTGGTCTGTCTGCAGGCAGAGTGCAGTCAGTGGCGGTGCGTCTCGTCGTTGAACGCGAACGAGAAATTAAGATTTTTGTACCAGAAGAGTTTTGGGATATTCAAGCGGACCTACTTACGCAATCAAAAGATGCATTGAACATGCTAGTTGCAAAGCACAAGGGCGCTGCATTCAAACCGGTTAATAAAAAACAAGCTGATGTCGCAGTTGCTGCATTAGAGTCTGCTGAGTACACTGTTGCTAGCCGCGAGTCTAAACCAACACAAAGTCGACCTTCAGCACCTTTTATTACGTCAACGCTGCAGCAAGCAGCGAGTACTCGTCTTGGATATGGCGTAAAGAAAACCATGACAATGGCGCAGCGTTTATATGAGGCCGGGTACATTACTTATATGAGAACTGACTCGACTAATTTGAGCAAAGACGCTGTGGAAGGTTGCCGCCAATATATTCAGAAGAATTTTGGTATTCAATATTTACCGAACGATGCACTCATTTATGGAAGCAAGGATGGCGCTCAGGAGGCACATGAAGCTATTAGGCCATCGAACGTTGCTATTAAGGCAGATACAATCAAGGACGTTGAAAGAGATGCTCAACGTCTCTATGAGCTCATTTGGCGACAATTTGTTGCATGTCAGATGACACCAGCAAAATATGATGCTACCACTATTCGAGTTGAAGCCAATGGCTATGAACTAACCGCGAAGGGCAGAGTGTTATTATTTGATGGTTGGACTGTGGTGCAACCGCAAATACAACGCAAAGGAGACAATGAACTCTTGCTACCAAACGCGAAGCAGGGCGACAAGCTCAAGCTAATTGAATTGGATCCTAAGCAACACTTTACAAAACCGATTGCCAGATTTAACGAAGCATCATTGGTCAGAGAACTTGAAAAACGCGGCATTGGTCGTCCTTCAACCTATGCTAGTATCATTTCTACTATCCAGGACCGTGGCTATGTTAAGTTAGACAGTAAGCGTTTTTACGCTGAAAAAATGGGTGAGATAGTTAACGATAGATTGGTCGAAAACTTCTCCGATCTCATCAGCTTTGATTTCACCGCTAAGATGGAGCAACGATTAGATGATATTGCGCATGGTGAAACGAAATGGAAGAGCGTCTTAGATGATTTTTATTCAGAGTTTTCAGAGCAACTAGAAATTGCAGAAAAACCCGTGCAAGATGGGGGTATGAAACTGAATCAGCCAGTTCCGGTGGATATTGAATGTAGCAAATGCTCGCGCGAAATGAATATGCGAACGGCTAGCACAGGAGTGTTCTTGGGCTGTTCAGGCTATAATTTACCGCCCAAAGAAAAGTGCGCCAACACGATGAATCTGACGCCTGGGGATGAGGTAATTAAGGTTGACGATGAAGAAGAATTAGAAACTGAGGTATTACGCGCTAAACGTCGTTGCGACGAGTGTGGCACCGCAATGGACAGTTACTTGGTGGACGAAAAACGCAAGCTACATGTGTGCGGTAATGCGCCCACATGTGATGGCGTTTTTGTTGAGCAAGGAACGTTTAAAATTAAAGGCTATGATGGACCTATTATCGAGTGCGATAAGTGCGCCGGTAATATGGAACTCAAAAATGGTCGATTTGGCAAATACTTTGGTTGTACTAACGAAGAATGCAAAAACACGCGTAAACTATTACGCAGTGGGGAAGCTGCTCCGCCAAAAGAAGATCCAGTATTCTTACCCGAATTAAAATGCGAAAAATCAGAGGCCCATTTTGTATTGAGAGATGGCGCAGCAGGGCTCTTCTTAGCTGCTCATACGTTTCCTAAATCACGCGAAACACGAGCTCCACGAGTTGCAGAGTTAGCGCGTTTTAGAGACCGAATTTCGCCTAAGTTTTATTATTTAGCTGATGCACCAAAAGCTGATCCAGATAAAAATCAGTCGATTGTTCGATTTAGTCGCAAAACCAAGCAACAGTATGTGATGTCAGAAGACGATAAAAGCAAAGCAACTGGTTGGTCTGCATGGTATGAAAAGGGTAAATGGGTTGTCGACGACAAACGTAAGAAAGCGAAAAAATAGAGAATAACAATGGCATTATCGTTACAAGAACAGTTGCTTAAAGCCGGTTTAGCTGACAAAAAAAAAGCAAAGAAAATTAAGCAGGAAAAGCACAAACAGGTCAAACAAAAGCAGCGCAATAATCAAGAAATAGAGAGTGACTCTAAAAAAGCGGCGGCGGCGACGCTGTCAGCTAAACAGGAAAAAGATCGATTACTTAGCCAAGAGCAACGTAATGAAAGACTGCGCAAAGAAATTATTGCGCAAGTTGTCAACTTAATAAAAGTGAACGCACAACCGCGTCGTAAAGGTGATCTTGTATTGAACTTTACTGATAATAATATTGTTAAACGCATGTATGTTGATAAAAGTATGCATAAACTCGTTACACAGGGCCGATTGTCTGTCGTTAGCTGTGAATCTGATGTGTATGAGCTGGTACCAACGCCTGTGGCCAATAAAATCAAAGAGCGGGCTTCTGAGTCTGTGATATATCAAGCGACAGAACTACCAGAAGATAAAGAGACTACAGAAGATAACGATTGGTATGCTGACTACGATATTCCTGATGACTTGACCTGGTAGTTAATACAAGCAGCTCAACGTTGCAGGAAAGTACTCTTTTATTTAAGCAAAAAAAAAGCAGAATTAAATGATTCTGCTTTTTTGTGTCTGATTCAAATCAGGATTATGAACTAGAAGCGGTATTCTTCATCGGCGAACTGGCTTGTGACTTTGAATTCGCAACAACCGCTGACTTGCCACCCAGTCCAACATTGCCTCTAAGGTCATCAGAAATAGCGTTAACTGTAGGTGATTCCGATGGCATATCGACTTTTGCCGGTGTTGCCATAGGGTGAGACGCAGTTTTAACTGCAACCCTAACATAAGGAGTTTGAGCCTTATTTTCTTTTACCTTGATTTGAGCCTTTACTGGCGCTGTTTCTTCAACCGCTGCTGGCGCTGCTTCTTCAACCGCTGCTGGCGCTGTTTCTTTAACCGCTGCTTCTGCTGTATCTACCAGTGCTTCAGCATTAGTGCTGTCAGGCGCTGGAGAAGTCACGCTAGCATTTAGCTTCATGTCCTTTTGAACCGGCTCAGGAGAGGCCGTTTGTAATAATACTTCAGCACTTTCAGTGTCGCTTGGCTGGTTAGACGCGTTAGTAATAGGCTCATCAAATTGCAATTCATCTTGCACAGAATTAGCATCATCGGCGTCCTCTGAAGTGGTTTTCTCGTCTTTATCTTTCTTGCGACGTTGTCCTGCAGCTCTAACGTGTCTTGGTGAACGTCGTCCTCTGCCACGAGGTACGTCTGTTTCGCCGTTAGATACGCTGTTACCTTCAGAGGTGCTAGCATCTAAGGTGCTAGTGTCTAAGGTGCCAGTGTCTAAGGTGTTAGTGTTAGTATCTGTTGACGCTGCTGCGACTTGCTCAACCGCTTCAACATTTGCTGGCGTGGGCAAGATAGCTTCTGCAGCTTTCGCTGCCGGCTTATTTTCAAAGTCATGCTTATCAGAATCGCTGGTTCTGTTCGGCGATGACTCTTGAGCTTGATTTCCCGGCGCTGGGGTAGGGGAATCGTCATTCACACGCACAGCATTTCTTGTATCTCTGCGCTTGCGTCGTTCAGCTGGCGCTCGCTTCTTAGAAGGCTTAGGCGTTGAAGTGTCAGGTGTTAATTCAACACTTTCTTGTGGCTTTTCATTTTGTTTTTCAGGTGCTGGTTTACGTTGTTCGTTCTTTTGCTGATCGGGACGATCATTATTGTTACGACGCTTACGATTATTAGGACGCTCACCTTGTGGCTTAGCTTGGCGCTCTGTAGAAGCTTCAGATGTATTATCCTTAGTACTTTCTTCTGTGCTGGCACCGTCAGTGCGGTTGCCTCGAGAATTATTTCTAGTGCGCTTATTTTGGTTTCTATTTCTGCTGTTGTTATTGCGACGCGGGGGAACGACTACCTCAGCTTGCTTCTCTTCTTCTTCAAAAAGTGACTTAAACCAAGCAATGGTTTTTGTAACAATAGAAGGTTCAATTTTCTCGACTTTCTCGATCTTCTCAACCTTGTCGTTTGGCACAGGCACTGGAGCTGCTTGAACCGGAGCAGTCATACCCGAAATGGCAGGCTCTTCTTTCACAACTACTTTCGGAGTTGTCGTGTCTGCAGCAGTTTGCGGTACCTGAGCTAACTCAATGTTATAGCTAATGTCATCAATTTTATCATCCGGACGTCGACGCACAATTTCATAATGCGGTGTTTCGAAGTTAGGATTTGGAATAATCAATAATTCAACGTTATGACGATTTTCAACGCTAAGTAATGCATGTCGCTTTTCATTAAGCAAATAAGTCGCAACGTTAATGGGTAACTGTGCTTCAATTTGCCCCGTATTGTCCTTAATGCTTTCTTCTTCGATAATACGTAAAACAGAAAGTGCAAGAGACTCTGTTCCGCGAACAGTGCCGTGGCCGCTGCAACGTGGACACACATGGTAGGCAGACTCACCTAAAGATGGCCGTAAACGCTGGCGAGACATTTCGAGTAAACCGAAACGAGATATGCGGCCAAGTTGAATGCGAGCTCGGTCAGGTTTGACTGCATCTTTCATTCTGTTTTCAACTTCACGTTGATTCTTAACTGGGGTCATATCTATAAAGTCGATAACAACCAAACCACCTAAGTCACGTAAACGTAATTGCCTGGCAATCTCATCAGCGGCTTCTAAATTGGTATTGAATGCGGTTTCTTCAATATCACCACCCTTAGTTGAGCGAGCCGAGTTGATATCAATAGAAGTTAATGCCTCTGTTGGGTCAATAACGATAGAACCACCAGAAGGCAATCTAACTTCGCGTTGAAATGCTGACTCAATTTGACTTTCAATTTGGTAGTGACTAAATAACGGAACGTCGCCTTCGTACAACTTAACGCGACTAACAAAATCAGGACGAACTAACTCAATGTGCGCCAATGCTTTTTTAAAAACAGCAGGGTTGTCGATCAGTATTTCGCCAATGTCTCTGCGTAAGTAATCTCTTATAGCGCGGACGATGACGTTACTTTCTTGATGAATTAAGAAAGGAGCAGGTTTAGACTCTGACGCCTTCATAATGTTTGACCAGTGGTTGACTAAAACCCCCAAGTCCCATTGTAGCTCTTCATACGACTTACCAACGCCGGCAGTACGAACTATTAAACCCATGCTATCAGGTAGTTCCAATTTACCTAATGCTTGTTTTAGGTCAGTTCTTTCATCGCCTTCGATTCTTCGTGAAATGCCGCCAGCCCGAGGATTGTTAGGCATTAACACTAAATAGCTACCTGCAAGTGAAATAAAGGTTGTTAACGCAGCCCCTTTTTGGCCTCGTTCTTCTTTATCAACTTGAACAATGACTTGTGTGCCTTCTCTAACAACATCTTTAATGTTGGGACGGCCCTCAAGTTTGTAACCAGATGGGAAGTAAGTTTTTGCAATTTCTTTTAAGGGAAGGAACCCGTGGCGGTCAGCACCATAGTCTACAAACGCAGCTTCTAAGCTTGGTTCAACACGCGTAATTGTGCCTTTATAAATATTTGCTTTTTTCTGCTCGTGACCAGGGCTTTCAATATCTAAATCGTAGAGTTTCTGCCCGTCTACAAGGGCTACACGCAACTCTTCAGATTGAGTTGCATTTATTAACATTCTTTTCATTGTATCTAACTCAGTTTAGGAATAGTCCTAGTAGATACAGTTTTGAATTAACTGTTTTACTGAGCCTCACGGCTGAGTTAAATTGTCCTGTGATGCGATATCGGAGATTACAAGTTCTTGTTTATTATAATATTTATAAACTTTCACT
>Ga0307966_1002152_pt1 | contig 15032 bp, 5 predicted proteins | sample OrgLakmetagen646_FD_203141 | JGI IMG/M metagenome (GOLD analysis project Ga0307966, IMG submission 203141) | Saline water microbial communities from Organic Lake, Antarctica - #646 | ecosystem: Environmental > Aquatic > Non-marine Saline and Alkaline > Saline | place: Antarctica: Organic Lake... | reverse complement strand
ATCAACTTGTGTGAATAATTTAAATAATTGTTGTTGATCATTTTCGGAGATACCTATGCCGGTATCTTCAACAGCTATCCTGTACAGATCGTCTTTTATTTCTTTAGAGATATGTAGTATTACTTTCCCTTCCTTTTCAGTAAATTTTAAGGCATTGGAAGTGAGATTAGAAAGTATTTGAATAATCCGGGTTTCGTCAATCTTTAAATAGTCAGGTATGTCATTATCAATTTTAAAGCCTAGTTCAATGGACTTTTGTTTGGCTTGCTGACTGAATAGATTTAATACTTTTTCAAATATTGACTTTACTTCTGTTACGTGCGGCTGAATCTTCATTTTACCAGCTTCAATTTTACTTAAATCAAGGATGTCATTTAAAATTGTTAAGAGTGTTTCGGATGACTTCTTGATCGTCTGTACAAAATTCATTTGCTCTGGGTTGAGCTGAGTTTGAGATAATAAGTCCACCATTCCGATCACTCCATTCATTGGAGTTCTTATTTCGTGGCTCATATTGGCCAGAAATTGCTCTTTCACCTTCAAAGAATTTTCTGCCATATTTTTTGCATGCAATAGTTCCCTGTTGGCTTGTTTTAATTTGGTGATATCACGAGCAACACCTTCTATGGTGACCTCGCGGCTGTCCTTATCTCTTACTAATCGCACATTACAAATACAGTTGACCAACCTTCCGTCTCTTGTAATAAGCGTAGCTTCAAAGTTCTGCACCTTTCTTCTAGAAACTAATTTCTTTAATAGATCTTTAGTTTTTTTAGTGTACAGGTAATAGTTGGTTATATTATTTCCTGTAACTTCCGACTGTTCGTAGCCAATATTTTCCTTCACCGATGGACTAATAAGGATGATTTTACCATTAAATCGGCAGTTGAAATAAATATCTTGAAAAGACTCAAATATGTTCCTAAACTTTAATTCACTTTTTTGAATGTTCATGGCATTAATCTTGCGCTCCGTTATATCATGCGCAATACCTGAAAGACCTACTATTTCTCCACCCTCCGTGTTTATTGGGTTTAAAAATATTTCTTTCCAGACCACTGATTTATCTATTGGATTTTGAAATTCAATTTCGAAATTAATTGTTTCTCCAGCTAAACAGGCCACAAACTTTTCTCCCCATATCATATAACTATCTGAGGTAAAAAATGAAGAGATTTTTTTACCTTGCAAGTGAGTATTTATAGCAGGTTTGAAATTAAAATATTTTAAGAATTCGTATTCAAAATTCTCATTGAATGAAGTAAGTCGAAAATCTTTATCAATTGACCAGATAATATGGTTGCTACTATTAAAAATTGATTGCAGACGCGCTGCTTGGCTACTAATTTTCTCCTCTATAAATTTTCTTTCTACAGAAATTAATACTTGATTGGAGATGAAATTTAGTAGTTTCAAATCCCTATTTTGAAATGCATTTTCATCATTATAACTCTGCACACCAATAACGCCTGGTGTTCCTTTTTCAGTTTGGAAGGGAACTCCCAAAAATGCTTTAGGAATAGTACCGTACTGATTAATCTTACCTTCCAAAATCAGATCCATAATGTCTGATTCCTTTAGTAATACCGATTGTTTTTCATGATAGATATATTCGCATAGTCCTTTTTTATACTCAAAGGATAAAGATTTTGGTGAATCTGGAATGTTTTCATCATGGATATAAGGAAAAAACAATTCTTGCTTTTCAAATTTAAATTGAGCAATAAAGAAATTTTTAGCTTCCATTGCTTCTTTTAATTTGTCGTGAATCCCTTTGAAAAGCCCATCTAAATCCATGCTTTTGAGCGTTAGACTTGTTATTTCATAAAAAAGGGTCTGCGCTTTTTGAGCATGAATTTGATCAGAGATATCCTGAAAAATTGCAACTATATTAACATCGTCTAAACTCATTAGAACAATACCTGTAACATGAATTTTATCATTGTTTTTTGAGCTTAAACGAATCTCTAATAACTCTTGGGATTTATTCTGAAGAACCAGTTCGCTTACTTTCTGGAATTTGTGCCAATCATCAGGAAAGACAATATCGCGTAAGTAAATGTGCTTTAAATCTGTGCTTGTGTAACCCAGGACTTTCCGCCAATTTTTATTGGTTTTGAGGATCTTACCATCCTCGTTAAATTCCATACTTAAATCTATGCCTTCTTCTGGAAAAATGCTGTTTTCCAGTTGTCTTGAGTTTTTAAGCAAGTATTTTTTTTGATAGAGGGCAAGACGCAGTTTCTCTATCTCTTTTATTAGTTGTTCTTTATCGTATTTTTGTAACTCCAAAATATATAAATTTACAGCTCAATTTAAGCTTTTAAGATTGAATTAAATATCAAATTTGACTAAAAAATCAAAAACCATAGTGATTTTGGCAGGACCTACTGCCGTAGGTAAAACTGCCTTGTCCATTCAATTGGCTAAACAATTTCAAACTGAAATAATTTCAGCAGATTCTAGGCAATTCTATACTGAGATGGAAATTGGAACAGCCAAGCCTACGCTTGAAGAAATGGAGGGAGTTGCTCATCATTTCATCAACTCAAAGAGTATTCACGATGATTATAATGTGGGGCAATTTGAAAAAGATGCATTGAAAAAATTGGAGAAATTATTTCTAGAGCACGATGTAGTATTAGTAGTAGGTGGATCTGGTCTTTATGTAAAAGCACTTTGTGAAGGAATAGATGATATGCCATCAATTCCTGCTGAGATAAGACAAAAGCTAAATGCTGAATATGTGCAAAATGGATTGGAATTTTTGCAGAATGAAGTGAAGCAATGTGATCCAAAATATTTTGAAATTGTGGATCAACAAAATCCCCAGCGTTTGATTCGTGCCTTGGAACTTTACCGTGCTACGGGTAAGAATATGAGCTATTATCGAGCTCAGAAAAATGAGGTGGAAAGACCATTTAATATTGTGAAAGTAGGATTGGAGCGTCCAAGGGAAGAATTATACGAGCGTATAAATTTGAGAATGGATCAAATGATTGCCGAGGGATTATTTGAAGAAGCTCAAGCACTATATACTTATAAGCATCTCAATGCATTGCAGACGGTTGGCTATTCAGAAATATTTGGTTATTTGGATGGCATTTGTGATAGGGACGAGGCGGTTCGCTTGCTCAAAAGAAATAGCCGCAGATATGCTAAAAGGCAAATGACCTGGTTTAAACGAGATTCGGAATTCAGATGGTTTTCAGCTGAGGACAAAGAAGAAATTATTCCTTATCTAGACAATGAGTTGAAATAGGTTGTCAGGTTGACAACCTATTTCCTGTACAGCGATCATCCGTCATTTTCCACTTCCTCCGGATGAATCTTACGGAAATGCCCCCAAGCAATCTTGATTTCATTGTATGTAAATTCATCACCTAAGCGAGCTTTCACATCAGCACTTCCTTTTACTTCATCCAGTGCCATCACTTGACAGATTTGATCAAGCTTAGTAGCATCAATTAAATCGGTAGCTTCAATATCCCCACTTTCAATGTATTTTGCCAGATGACCTAGGATGGTTCCGGGTACAAGGTCTCTTCTAGTGGCAATTTCCTCTGTGTTTAGACCTTCTTTATATAAATTAAATGAGATTTCAGCAGTAGGTGTTTTGTCCTTTTTGACTTTCTTTTTCTTCTTTGAGTCTTTCTTAGCATCCTCGAAAGTCGAAGAGCCGTGCAGGTCCTTTTTAGTTAAAATTCGGTTTTCAGCAGCAGCCTTAACCAAAAGAGTAGTTTTGCTGATCTGTAAGAGCTGTGACTTCAATTGTTCAGTAATGCTTTCTAGTTCTTTTAAATAAGCTTTTACCTTGCTTTGATTGGAGGTATCTATCAAATGCGCCTTGAAACCATCAAAAAGATTCTTCACTTTTGGTTTGAAATAGTCTTCGGCACTATTCACTCTTTCTGATATTTTGCTCAAATAATCCTCTTTGGCTTCATAATGAGCCAGTGAGCTCTGAAATTTAATTCCGACCTTGTTAATCTCTTCTAGTTGTTCCTGTTTTTCGCTCGTCCATTTAGCATATTGTTGCTTAAGCGATCGGTTTTCACCTTTGTTGAAACTAGCTAAATGGATATTTAGCTCTTTCAATAGATTTTGAAAATCGAAGGTTTCCCGAACCTTACCAAAAATAAATGCTTTTCGATCTGATTCTAGATTTTGGTTAAGGTCCTTAGGCTTCTTCTTGCTTCCTTCAAATTGCCTTAGGTTTTTGTCTAATTCAAAAGAAATATTGCTGATTGGTTTTGAGAGTATTAACCCTTCTAAACCTGTAAGTCTGGAAAGTGCTACGTACATTTGACCAGGGGCAAAGCTATCTGATAAATCCAATATGGCTTTTTCGAAGGTTAATCCTTGTGATTTGTGAACGGTAATTGCCCAAGCTAATTTCAATGGAAACTGCTTGAAAGTTCCCATCCATTTCTCCTGAAGTTCATTCGTTGACTTATCAAGGCTGTACCGCTGATTCATCCATTCATATCTTTCTACAGTAACTTCATCTTTAGGATCTTTCAGTTTTACTTTAATAGTATCCTCATTCATTTCGGATATCTCACCGATTTTCCCGTTGAAGTATCGGGCTTCACCACTGCTGTCGTTTTTGATGAACATCACTTGTGCTCCCAGTTTGAAATTCAATTTCTCAGCTAGAGGATACATGTTTTCGGGAAAATCTCCTTCAATTTCTGCTTGGTAACTGCGTTCCTCTGCGTCAAGCGATTTTAAAGATTTTTCATTCAATAAATCGGCCTTGCGATTGTGAGTGGTTATATGGATGTAGCCGTCTTTTTGCGATTCTTCCACATCTTTCTCATAATGTAGATTCAGTTTTGTAATATCGGTTTCCGATAAGTGATTGTCCCGTAATCTATTGAGTATAGCCATAAATTCGGGATCAGATTGACGGAAGATTTTGTCCAGCTCAATGTAAACCATTTCCGTTTTCTGCAGGGCTAAAGCTTCGAAAAAGAAACCAGTTTTGTAATAGTTATTTAGGTATTGCCATTCGTGCTGACGAATAACAGGTGGGAGCTGATTCAAATCTCCAATAAACATGATTTGAAGGCCTCCGAAGGGCTGATGGTTTTTTCTGACCATTCGTAAGATTAGATCCATGCAATCTAAAATATCCGCACGCAACATACTCACTTCATCAATGATCAGTAACTCCAGATTTCGGATGATCTGGCGTTTATTACCGTACATTTTAAACTGCTGTAGGAATGTTTTGGGAGTGTTGATTTGTTCGCTTGTTCTACTAAAGTCAACTCCATTATCTTCCGGAATGAAAGTGCCAAAAGGAAGTTGCAGCAAGGAATGCAGGGTAACACCTTTAGCATTGATGGCCGCAATTCCAGTAGGGGCAGCCACCGCAACATTTTTATAGGTATTATTAATAATATAACGCAGCAATGTGGTTTTGCCACTACCCGCCTTTCCCGTTAAAAATATCAATCGGTTAGTGGTATTTACATAGCGAACTGCAATTTTGGCAATTTCGGTTAGTTGATGCTGGGCCATAGTTTGTGTGGGTTTTGGTTTTAGTTTGACTGTAAATGTAGGGAAAATGAGAATTTTAGAAAAATAGGAGAGGTGGAAATTTTGGAGCGAATTGATTTTGTATAAAAATTTCCGATTTTATTTTTCATATTGTAGCGACATTATTGCTTCTACTTGGCAAAAGAAAACGCTACAATACCTTTCATTTATATATAAAAATACAAGCAAATCCCTCGAATGTAAAATATAATTTTTTCATTATCCTATCCTAACGAATGTTTGGCATTGACTTTAATCTTTAGCTTTATTGTTGTAATTTCGTAATTGGAATTAAACGACTAAAAAAATATGTCTGCACATCAAACTGTAGCTCCTTATAAACCTAAAAATAACGTTCGTATTGTCACTGCCGCTTCCCTTTTCGATGGGCATGATGCAGCCATCAATGTGATGCGTAGAATCATCCAATCGACTGGTTGTGAAGTGATTCACTTAGGTCACGACCGTGCCGTTGAAGAAGTGGTAAATACTGCCATTCAAGAAGACGCACAAGCCATTGCCATGACTTCCTATCAAGGTGGACATACCGAGTATTTTAAATACATGTATGATCTATTGAAAGAGAAAGGCTCTAGCCACATCAAGATCTTTGGTGGTGGTGGAGGAGTAATCTTACCGGATGAAATCAAGGAATTGCACGATTACGGTATTGCTAGAATATACTCTCCAGATGATGGTCGATCAATGGGTTTGCAAGGGATGATCAATGATTTGGTGAAACAAAGTGACTATCCTACAGGTCAGAATTTGAATGGAGAAGTGGGTCGGGTAGATAAGAAAGATATTAAGGCTATTGCTAGATTAATTTCAGCGGCAGAAAACTTCCCTGAGGATAGTACTGCGGAATTAGATAAAATTAGAAAGAAAGCCAAAGATCTATCTGTACCGGTTTTAGGAATTACAGGTACCGGTGGATCTGGTAAATCGTCACTGGTTGATGAACTAGTCCGTAGATTCTTAATTGATTTTAAGGATAAGAACATAGGTATTATCTCAGTAGATCCTTCAAAAAGAAAAACAGGGGGAGCACTTTTAGGTGATCGAATAAGAATGAATGCGATAAATAATGATCGTGTTTATATGCGTTCATTGGCTACGCGTCAAAGTAATTTATCCATCTCGAAATATGTGAAAGATGCGGTCTCTATTTTGAAAGCAGCAAATTTTGACCTCATCATTTTAGAAACCTCCGGGATAGGTCAGTCGGATACACAAATATTAGATTATTCTGATGCTTCACTTTATGTGATGACTCCGGAATACGGTGCCGCTACTCAATTAGAGAAGATTGACATGTTGGATTTTGCCGACATCATTGCCCTCAATAAGTTTGATAAGAGAGGGGCGCTGGATGCTTTAAGAGATGTGAAGAAGCAATACCAGCGTAATCATGGTTTGTGGGAATCAAAAGTAGACGATATGCCTGTTTATGGTACTATTGCTTCTCAGTTTAACGATCCAGGTATGAATTCCCTCTACAAAGAATTGATGGGAAAGGTAACTGAAAAATCAGGAGCGGATTTAAAATCTACTTTTGAAATTACTGATGAAATGTCTGAAAAGGTGTTCATCATTCCTCCCAAAAGAACACGTTATTTATCTGAGATTTCAGAAAATAATAGAGGCTATGATGAATGGGTTGAAGCGCAAGCTGTGGTTGCCGATAAGTTATATGGATATCGTAAATCCATAGATACATTACAGGATTCAGAAATAGAAGATAAAGATCGACTGATCAAAGGACTGGAAGAAGCTTATGCTAAAGAAGAACTCAATTTTGATCCAAAAAATAAGCTTCTGATCGAAGAATGGGGTGCTAAGGTGCAAACTTATAAAGACCCGGTTTATACTTTCAAAGTAAGGGATAAAGAAATCAATATTGATACGCATACCGAATCATTATCCCACTCTCAGATTCCTAAAGTTTCCTTACCGAAATATAAAAGCTGGGGTGATTTATTAAGATGGAATTTACAGGAAAATGTTCCGGGGGAATTTCCATACACAGCAGGAATCTATCCTTTCAAAAGAGAAGGTGAAGATCCAACAAGAATGTTTGCTGGAGAAGGTGGACCAGAGCGTACTAATAAGCGTTTCCATTATGTAAGCATGGATATGCCCGCTAAGCGTTTATCTACTGCATTTGATTCTGTTACGCTGTATGGTAATGATCCAGATTACAGACCCGATATCTACGGTAAAATCGGTAATTCAGGAGTAAGTATTTGCTGTCTCGATGATGCCAAGAAATTGTATTCAGGATTCGATTTGGCGCATGCCATGACTTCTGTATCGATGACCATCAATGGTCCGGCTCCTATGCTATTAGGTTTTTTCATGAATGCGGCTGTAGACCAGCAATGTGAGAAATACATCAAAGAAAACGGTCTAGAAAAGGAAGTTGAAAAGAAAATTGATAAAATATTCAAAGAAAAGGGATCGAAGCGACCGCAGTATAGAGGAGAAATTCCTGAAAGCCATAATGGTTTAGGCTTGATGCTTTTGGGTGTTACTGGAGATCAGGTACTTCCGAAAGATGTTTATGCAAAAATTAAGCATGAAACCATGGCTGTTGTTCGTGGTACCGTACAGGCCGATATCTTAAAAGAAGATCAAGCGCAAAATACTTGCATCTTCTCTACAGAATTTGCTTTGCGTTTGATGGGAGATGTACAGGAATACTTCATTGAAAATCAGGTGCGAAATTTCTATTCAGTATCTATTTCGGGTTATCACATTGCAGAGGCGGGAGCAAATCCACTTACGCAATTAGCCTTTACTTTAGCCAATGGTTTTACTTATGTAGAGTATTACCTAAGCAGAGGAATGGATATCAATAAATTTGGTCCAAACTTATCTTTCTTCTTCTCAAATGGAATAGATCCTGAATATGCAGTGATTGGTAGAGTGGCAAGAAGAATATGGGCTAAAGCCTTGAAGCAAAAGTATGGAGCGAATTCACGTGCTCAGATGTTGAAATATCACATCCAGACTTCTGGCCGTTCATTGCATGCGCAGGAGATTGACTTCAATGATATCAGAACTACTTTGCAGGCATTGTACGCGATTTATGATAACTGTAATTCTCTGCACACCAATGCTTATGATGAGGCCATTACAACGCCTACTGAGAATTCAGTAAGAAGAGCGATGGCGATTCAGTTGATCATCAATAAAGAACTAGGTTTAGCAAAAAATGAAAATCCGATTCAAGGTTCATTTATTATTGAAGAGTTGACGGAATTAGTAGAGGAGGCTGTTTTAACTGAGTTTGATAGAATTACAGAAAGAGGCGGTGTTTTAGGTGCTATGGAAACTATGTATCAACGTGGAAAGATACAGGAAGAAAGCTTGCACTATGAAATGCTGAAGCATACAGGTGAATTTCCAATTATTGGAGTGAATACCTTCTTGAATTCAAAAGGCTCGCCTACTGTAACGCCTGGTGAAGTGATTCGAGCGACTAAAGAAGAGAAAGAGTATCAGATTGAGACTTTAGAATTATTGAATGAGCGATTTGAGAAAGAAGCAAAAGAGAGCTTAGATAAACTGCAAAAAGCTGCGATTAAAAATGACAATCTTTTTGCTGAATTGATGGAAGCCACCAAATTCTGTTCATTAGGTCAGATTACAAAGGCAATGTTTGAGGTCGGAGGACAATACAGAAGAAATATGTAATCTAATTGGCCGGAGATCAGCTCACTAGCGGATAAGGAGGCCAATACCGTAGGAATATGTAGTTAAGAATTTGGAGACTAGAACCTAGATTCTAGACTTAAGATATAGAGAATAGAAAAGCACGGTGGGAGCCGTGCTTTTTTTGTTTAGCATTTTGACCTAGCTCCGCTAGCGCTCGCGTCTCGCGAGTGCTGAATACTCCATGCCTCTGGCAATTATTAACAGAAATAGGAGATTCACAAGTCCAATATCTTAAATCTCCCCACAATTAACCCTATCTTTGTCTTTAATTTATTAAAAATTACAAATGCCAGCTCAACAAAAATCAAGTTTACATCCCAATAATAGATTTAATGGACGATATGATCTGGAAAAACTTTCAGAGGTATTACCAGAACTAAAGACGTTTGTTTTCACCAATCAATATGATAGTCAGACTATAGATTTTGCAGATCCTAAAGCGGTAAAGGTATTAAATAAAGCACTTTTATTGCAGAATTATGATTTGAAATACTGGGATATTCCAGAAGGATATTTATGTCCACCCATCCCAGGCAGAGCAGATTATTTATTTCATGTAGAAGAATTTTTGAGTAAGAAACGAGGAGGGAGAGAAGCAAAAGGGGCTTTGGTCAATTGCTTGGACATTGGAACCGGTGCTAGCTGTATTTATCCTATCTTAGGTAATCAAGAATTCGGATGGACTTTTGTGGGTTCAGAAGTTGATCCTAAAGCTTTTGCTAATGCAGAGAAAATAGTGGCAGAAAATCCGAAACTAAAGGATAAAATCAATTTCAGGCTACAATACAAAAAAACGGATATTTTTAAAGGAATCGTTAAGAAGCACGAGTTTTATGATGTGAGTATCTGTAATCCGCCTTTTCATAAATCAGCTGAAGAAGCGGAAAAGGGTAGCGCCAGGAAATTAAAAAACCTTAATAGACTCAAAAAAGGAGAGAAGCCTACCTTAAATTTTGGAGGCAAAAGCAATGAATTGTGGTGCGAAGGAGGGGAGTTAAAATTCATTACGAACATGGCTGTGCAAAGTAAATACCATTCTCATTCTGTGCGATGGTTTACTAGTTTGGTTTCCAAATCAGATAATTTAAAACGAATTTATGAAGCCATAAAGCAAGCAGGAGCTAAGGAAATTGAAACGATCGAAATGAATCATGGTAATAAGAAAAGCCGAATTGTTGCTTGGACTTTTTTGCCTCCCGTAGGTAGTTAAAAGTGTGTTTTTAATGCGAATACCTCTTTAAGGTGGAGGTTTTTTAACTATCTCTCGCGTTCCGCAAGTCATTGCCTCTGGAGCCTCTGAAATATGATGTGACTAGGCTCTTTGGTGAAATTAAATAGATCTAGTGAAATGGTAAGAGGAGAAATTATGAAAAAATTTATAAGCCAAATTATATTTTGTAGTTTTTCACCTTTTCTTTTTGCTATATCAAAAAGAAACAAAAAATCAAGAAAGTTTAATGCTTCAAGGCGCAATGCCTACGCTGGTCCGCTACACTTTCCTCCCACCCGCTCGTTCTCAGCACATTTTAGTGGTTTTGATTCAAGACTGAGTATCAACAGTCTTGAATCTTAATATCAATTATCTTATCCTAAATTCTTCAAACTTTCCTCAAGCGTCTTAATCTTAGCTTCAGCATCGGCTTGTTTCTTCTTTTCCATTTCTACCACCTTATCTGGAGCATTGCTTACAAAACGTTCATTTTCTAACTTTTTCTTCACGCTCTTCAAAAAGCCTTTATTGTATTCAAGTTCCTTCTGGATTTCTTCTTTTTCTTTTTCTACATCAATTGTGCCTTCCATTGGAATGAAACACTCATCGGAACCAATGAAAAAGCTTACGGATTGGTCGATCTTTTCATTCGTGAACGCCAATTCCTCAATATTCGCCAATTTATCAATCACGGAAATGTATTCTTGATAAATCATCTCGCTATTAGTTTTCACATATAGTTTCAGCTTGTCTTTAGGGGATATTCCTTTTGAAGCTCTGATATTTCTGATTTGAGAAACCAATTCAAAAGTAGTTTTAAGATCAACTAGGATTTCTTTATCATAATCTTTTTCAATAGGCCAATGATTTACGATCACACAATCTTTATCTTCTCTATCTGCAATTTGATGCCATATTTCCTCTGTTAAGAATGGCATAAATGGATGCAGAATTGTCAGGATGTCTTCAAAGAATACGATGGTCGCTTCATAAGTGTCCTTATCAATGGAATCACCGTAGGTTGGTTTTACCAATTCAAGATAGTGTGCACAGAAATCATCCCAGATCAATTTATAGGTAGACATTAAAGCATCAGAAATTCTGAATTTGCTAAAGTGGTCGTTTATTTCTCTCAATGCATCTTGGAAACGGGCTTCAAACCAATGTCTTGCTTTCATGGCTTCGATTGGTGTGTCTTTTTCTTCAACTTCCAATCCTTCTACCAATCGGTAAGCGTTCCAGATTTTATTACCAAAGTTCCAGCCTTGCTCGCAAAGCTTTTCTTCAAATAATAAATCGTTACCGGCTGCCGCAGAAAATAATAAACCCACTCTGACACCATCAGCGCCATGTTTATCAATTAATCCCAATGCATCAGGTGAGTTACCTAATTGCTTAGACATTTTACGCCCTTGGTCATCACGAACAATCCCTGTCAGATATACATTTTTGAAAGGCAGTTCTCCTTTAAATTCGTAACCCGCTATAATCATTCTGGCTACCCAGAAGAATAAAATATCTGGACCCGTTACCAAATCATTGGTAGGGTAGTAGTAATTAAAATCTTCATTGTCAGGATCTTTAAATCCATCAAAAACAGAGATTGGCCATAACCAAGAACTAAACCAGGTATCTAAAACATCTTCGTCCTGCTGTAAATCTTCAGCTTTTAGATTGTTGTCTCCACTTTTTTCTTTTGCGAGCGCTAAAGCTTCTTCTGCATTGTTGGCAACCACAAACTCACCATTTGGCATGAAATAAGCAGGGATTCTCTGTCCCCACCATAGCTGACGTGAAATACACCAGTCCCGAACATTTTCCATCCAGTGTTTGTAGGTATTCTTGAATTTTGGTGGAATCAGCTTAATATTGTCATTCATTACGTTTTCATAAGCTGGTTTCACCAATTCCTCCATCTTTACGAACCACTGCGTAGAAAGCTTAGGCTCTATAACGGCATCCGTTCTTTCAGAGTGACCAACATTGTTGGTATAATCTTCCTCTTTCTCTAATTGGTCTTTTTCCTTTAGTAGCTTAGCAATTTTCTTTCGGGCAACGAATCGATCTTCACCTACTAATATCTGGGCTTTATCATTCAGCTTTCCGTTATCCGCAATAATATCTATTACTTCCAAATTATGACGCAAACCAATTTCGTGGTCATTGATATCGTGAGCTGGAGTCACTTTTAGGCAGCCTGTTCCGAACTCCATATCAACATAATCATCTTCAATAATCGGAATGGTTTTGTCAATTAAAGGGATAATGGCTTTTTTGCCTTTTAGATGCTCAAAGCGGTCATCATTAGGGTTTATACAGATCGCTGCATCCGCCATGATGGTTTCTGGCCGGGTGGTGGCAATTATTAAATGATCATCACTTCCTTCAATTTTGTATCGGATATGATACATCTTACCTTGAACTTCTTTGAAATTCACTTCATCATCAGCCAAAGCAGTTTGACCTTCAGGATCCCAGTTCACCATGCGGGTTCCTCTGTAGATATAACCTTTCTTGTGCAGATCTACAAAAACCTCTATCACAGCTGCAGACATGTCCTCTTCCATTGTGAAGCGCTCACGATCCCAATCGCAAGAGGCGCCTAATTTCTTAAGCTGTTGTAAAATAATCCCGCCATATTTTTCTTTCCATTCCCAAGCATGCTTCATGAATTCCTCACGTGTGAGGTCATTTTTGTCAATGCCTTTTTCCTTCAGCATTTTCACCACTTTGGTTTCCGTGGCAATAGAAGCGTGATCCATACCCGGTACCCAACAAGCTTCTTTGCCTTGCATTCTGGCCCTACGAATCAGTACATCTTGAATAGTATTATTCATCATATGTCCCATATGCAAGACCCCCGTTACATTGGGCGGTGGAATAACAATGGTGTATGGCTCCTTATTGGGATCAGGCTTTGAAGCAAAGAACTTCTGCTCCATCCAGTGTTTGTACCATTTGTCTTCTATATCCGAAGGATTGTATTTTGTTGCCAGTGACATATATGTGATTATAAAGTATTCAAAATTGATGACTTCTAATTATTCGCAAAATTAAGCAATTCAGAACTTTTAATGGTAGCAATCAGTCATAAAAAAGGTAAAAATGAACCACAATAGAAAACAAAGAAAACAAAATTATTTCAGCTAAAGCTGAAATTAACTAACCACAAAGTCACGAAGGCACAATACAAGCCTAAGGCTTGAGGTAGTTCTCGCAGAGTCGCTAAGACGCAAAGACATCGCAACGTTAAAAATCAAGACGGAAAACAACTGATAATATTTAAAATATAAATTTTCCTTTGCGTAAACTTTGCGCCACTGCGCCTTTGCGAGAGTCTAATTTTTAGCTTTAGCTGAATTTTTTGGTAAAAACTTTGTGTCTTTGTGGTTAATCCACAGCCTTAGGCTGTTTATTTCGTTGGCAAAAGCTCAGTTCTCACCTCACCAAAACCAATTCTAATCCCATCTTTTTCCCCATGGCCACGCATTATAACTGTATCATGGTCATTAATGAATTTTCTTTCCGTTCCGTCAGGCATTTCAATAGGCTTTGAACCTCTCCAACTCAATTCCAACATAGAACCATAAGCAGAAGGATCATTACCACTGATTGTACCCGAAGCGTAAACATCTCCAGTATTGACATTACAACCATTCACCGTATGATGAGCCAATTGCTGCACTACATTCCAATACATATATTTGAAATTGGAATTGGTCACTACCTTTTCTTCAGAATCTTTCGGTTGAATCCCTACTTGCAGGTCAATGTCGAAATGATAATCGCCTGCAAATTTTAGATAGGGTAGTACTTCTGGTTCTTGTTTTGGGCCGGCAATTCTAAAAGGCTCCAAGGCTTCCATGGTCACTATCCATGGCGACATAGAAGAACCGAAATTTTTAGCCAAAAATGGGCCTAATGGGACATATTCCCATTTTTGAATATCTCTGGCTGACCAATCATTAAAAAGCGTAAATCCAAATATGTGATTTTCAGCTTCTTTGGTTGGGATAGCATCTCCTAAAGCATTGCCACCACAAGTGATAAAGGCCATTTCCAATTCAAAATCCACTAATTTAGCCGGGCCAAAATCAGGAGCTTTAGCATCAGGTGCAATGGTTTGTCCTTTTGGTCGGTGTAAAGGTGTTCCTGAAATCACAATGGAAGAAGCTCTTCCGTGGTAGCCTACCGGTATATGTTTCCAATTTGGCAATAAGGCATTATCCGGATCACGGAACATGGTTCCTACATTTGTAGCATGTGATTCCGATGAATAAAAGTCAGTATAATCGCCTACACGGATAGGTAAATGCATAGTAGCGTCTTTCTGTGGAATTAAAGCTTTATCTCTCAATTGATCATTGCCTTGAAGTTCTTGATTGTTCGCTTGTAATAGTTCAGAAATGCGTTCTCTCACCGGAACGGTTACCTCTTTCCCTAAATCCATGAAATCGTTTAGAATCGGATGGTCAAATATCCTATCCGGCAAATTTAAATCTTTGAACAAATGGCCATATTGAATTTCGTTTAGATCCAAAATATATTCACCTAT
>Ga0307966_1002149_pt1 | contig 15043 bp, 11 predicted proteins | sample OrgLakmetagen646_FD_203141 | JGI IMG/M metagenome (GOLD analysis project Ga0307966, IMG submission 203141) | Saline water microbial communities from Organic Lake, Antarctica - #646 | ecosystem: Environmental > Aquatic > Non-marine Saline and Alkaline > Saline | place: Antarctica: Organic Lake... | reverse complement strand
TATCAGCTTCAGGGAAACGCGGTGACAGAACAATCCCTGAATCGGTTTAATGAAGCTGTTATTGAAGAAATAAATCAGTATTCAAGGAGGCCGACACAATCGATTACCCGTGAACAGGCAGAACAACTTCATTTAAATATATTAAATGACGGCATCATTGGAGCTGAAAGTGTGGGGGGGATTAAGCCGGAAAAAACCCATGCTTTTGAGGTAGGGTATAGTAATCTCTTTTCATCCGATCTGTTTGTCGATTTTAATTATTTCGTGAGTTTTTACAATGATTTTATTGGGCTGACACGGGCGGTTAAGCCCAGAACAAGTCCCTCAATTGACCTGTTTGCGGCTTCCGGGCAGCTAAACAACTCAACGCAGAGTGACCGCTATTTTTATTATAGTAATGCCAGAGACAGGGTGAGTGTCCACGGGCTGTCGTTCGATTTGAGGCAGCAGGCCGGGACATTCTTTTTTGGGTTGAACGGAACATACACACAGCTGGTAAAAGGAGCTGACGATCCGCTGATCCCAGGTTTCAACACGCCCCCATTTAAGCTGAATCTTGAGTGGGGAAACAGGAAAATATCTGAGAATGTTGGGTTCAAAATGGTCTATAGATACAGGAACAGCCATACCTGGAGAAGTCCTTTTCTGGATGGCGAGCTTAAGCAGTACGGCCACTTTGATTTCCAGGTAAATACACGTATTCCCAAGTTTAACAGTATGATAAAGGCGGGGTTTACAAATATGGGAGTCCGGAAGTATTCAAATGTATTTGGCGGCCCTGCCATCGGTAGTATTGTTTTCGCCACGTTCACGTATAATCCGGGAATGCTTTAATATATGAGATATCTATACTTGTTTATTGGATTGTCAGTTCTATCGGCTTGTTCATACGACATGCCTGAAATCAATGAAGTGTCGGATCGTTTTGACAATGAAGAATTTACGCGCTTCTATGTGATAGGTGACGGATACAGCGCGGGATTCATGAATGGCGTGCTCACATCAGAAGGTCAGGGATACTCCTATCCAAATATGATCGGAAATAAAATAGATACATATTTCGATGCAGATATATTTCAGCAGGCTGATGTGCAAACCAGTCTCGGTGTGAACCGGTTCGAAGATGAAACCCAGGGACAATATGAGCTCTATTACCGGAATTCAGGTGATGAAATTCCTGCACAGCGTGTGTTAGAGGGCGGTGCCCCATCATCACTTGCCGGAGACGCAGGTGCACTGCGTGACTTTTCAATTCCCGGGATCCGTTCGTACGAAGTTGATAAACAGCTGCAGACTGTGAATAATCTATACCTTAACAGGCTCCCTATAGACGGGCAGAGCTCACTGCTGGACTTTGTGATTGAACAGAATCCGGCTGTTGTTCTCATCTCTATTGGGTATGATGATCTCCTGCCATACGTGATGGGCAGTGCAATGGGAGAGACGGATCAGGCCGAAGAAGAGATAGCATCTGCTGATGGTACACCGCCGGCAATTTTTTCGGCCTCAATTCGCGGCATGGTAGATCGGATAAGAAATGAGAGTAACGCCTCAATTATTATTTCAACACTACCTGATCCTCTGCTGTCGCCCTATTTTAATACGATTGAATACAGCATGGATCTGGGGTCAGAAATTACGGCGCAGGAGATCGGCCAGCTGAACAGTTTTTATAGTAATTTTAACAGTCGGGCCTTTGAGTATAATTTGTCTGATACTGTTACTGAGGAGAATCTCAGGCCGTTTATCGATTTTGATGTGGATGGTGGCGCTCAATTCAAAGCGCGGGTGATACAAGATCCCGGGCTTCCCGATGTTGTGTTCGACGACGGCTATGTGCTGCCGAAAATCCGACACATGAGCGAAGATGAGTATATTCCATATGGTCTTGAGCAGACACTGTTCGAGAATAATCAATATGGTAAAACGCAGCCGATTCAACCTGAAGATGTTATTACAGAAGCTGATAAATTAAATATCAGGCGGTTACTGGACGGATATAATGCTGAAATCCGGGATATAAGCGCATCATCGGATGAGATACATCTGCTTGATGTTGAAAATCTGATTACTGAACTCAAGCAGGATGAGATAGAGATAAACGGGGTCTTTTATAATGCTGATTTTGCGAGAGAATCACTTTTCTCTACTGATGGGCTCTTTCTGAATCCAAAAGGGAACGCGCTCATCGCAAAGCGCCTCACTGAATTGCTGAATCGCGAGTTTGATGTGTCTCTTACGCCTGTAGATGTAAATAACTATCCAGGCCTGATATTCAGACAGGACTTTTAAATAGATCCCCGGACCAGCAGGTAAGCAGTGGTCCGGAGATTTCATTTCTGTATAATATTTATGCTGACGCAGAAACTTTCTTTTCTGTGTTCTTGAGAGCGACAGATTTGATCGCCTTAAATGCTGCCAGCGTTTTGTCGATATGCTCTTTCTTGTGGCCTGCGGTTGGGATCAGCCGGATGAGGACCATGCCACGGGGCACAACCGGATAGGCAACACCGCTAACAAAGACACCGTGCTCTTCACGAAGAACTTTCATAATAGTTGTGCAAAGTTCTGTGCTTCCCTTGGTGAGAACAGGAGTTACCGGACTTTCTGACGGGAGTACATTGTAGCCGATGTCAATCAATCCTTCGCGAAGTGCCAGAGTATTTTCCCATAGTTGTTCTCGCCATTCCGGATGTTCCTTAATCAGCTTGAGACGTTTTCGGATCGACACAACAATGGGCAGTGGCAGTGATTTGGCGAAAATCTGGCTGCGTGTATTTGCTTTCAAGAATTCTATCACCCGTGGCTCAGACGCGACAAATGCGCCAATCAGAGCAAACGATTTAGCAAACGTCCCGAAGTAAACATCGATGCCATCCTGAACTCCAAGCTGCGTGCCGGTTCCTGAACCGTCGCTTCCGAGGGTGCCCAATCCATGGGCGTCATCAACCAGCAGACGAAAGTCATATTTTTCTTTAAGTGCAATAATCTCTTTCAGCTTGCCAAGGTCGCCTGTCATGCCAAATACTCCTTCAGTAACAACAAGCACAGAGGAGTCAGGCTTTCTGCGGCGTTGTGCCCGTTCAAGCTGCTTTTCAAGACTTTCCATGTCATTATGCTTGAAGACAGACTTTTCAGCCATTGCCAGCTGTTTTCCGTCTACGATACATGCATGACTCAGTTCGTCATAAATCAGGAAATCATTTCTATCCACCAGCGCGTGGATAACACTCATAATGCCCTGGTACCCATAGTTGAGCAACATTGCCTCAGGTTTACCAACAAAATCAGCTAGTTCTCCCTCGAGTTTTTCATGCTCTGTGGAATTGCCGGTCATCAGGCGGGCACCCATGGGGGAGCTTAAACCGTACTCTTTTGTTGCAGTGACATCTGCATCCCGTACCTCTGGGTGGTTGCCGATGCTAAGATAATCGTTGACGCTCCAAACGATCATTTCTTTACCGTTGAATTTCATAACGGGTCCAAGCGGCCCTTCCAGTCGTGGGAATGTGTAATAGCCGTATCCATTAGATGTGAATTCTCCAAGAGGACCGGGGCGTCCCTCAAGCTTATTAAAAAGATCCATAAAAGCGTAATGTCTGTTAGTCGTTACTTCATTTAAACCCGAAAGCAGTTACCACGGGGTACAATCAAAAAATGTACGGAAATTGATACCCATGTCAAAAGAAAGCAAGGCAATTGCACCTCTGTTTATGGAACAGGGTGCCCTTGTGAGGCCACGAGCAACGAAAACCAATCCTGCCGATCGAGTTCTATGGCTGTGGCTTCTGCAGCATCTTTCAGCCGCTCTGTTTTCCCTGTTCCCATGATAGGCACTCCATTACAGGGAAGCTGCATAAGCCAGGCGAGGGTAATTTGTGCCGTGCTGGCACTGTATTTTTCTCTCATCGGTTTCAATACAGAGTGGATGCGCTGGGATTGCTCATCATCACCTGAAAACAACTTTCCGCCGGAAAAGGGTGACCAAAACATGGGCGATAACCGGTATTCTTGTGCCTGATCGAAGGTCCCATCAAATATTGGCGCGATATGATGCAAAGAGAATTCTACCTGATTGGTGACGATGGGCGTATCAAGCCTGCTCTGAAGTAGGTCTACCTGTGACGGTGTGAAGTTTGAGACGCCAACGTGGTTTATTTTGCCGGCTCTTTTCAATGAGTTAAATGCATCAGCTGTGGCGTCTGCATCCATTAACGGATCGGGGCGATGCAAAAGCACCAGGTCTAAATAATCGGTTTTCAGATGTTTTAGCGACTGTTCAACGGATGAAATAATATGAGAAGGTGTGGTATTGTAGTGATTGATGCGATGGTGAGGCCGCTCATCACAAACAAGGCAAATATCGCATTTTGTCACCAGCTCCATTCTGTTTCTCAGCGACGGATCGATTTTAAGCGCCTGTCCGAAGAGCGCCTCGTTGGTATAAAGGCCATAAATGTCGGCGTGATCAAATGTGGTTATTCCAAGTTCAAGAGAGGTTTCTATCCATGCGACGATCTCTTGCGGAGACATGCCCCACTGATCCAATCGCCATAAACCTGATGCAATTTTTGAGAAGTCGGGCCCTTCCGGATGAAGTTTTTGTCGTTTCACCAGATCAATATGTTTGTGTTAACGGCTGTAGCGCAGTATGAAAAGTCCATTGTTAATATCACTGACAATCACTTTGTCACCTGACATATACGGGTAAACAGACCACAAACCTGCAAATTCCGGTTCATTATTCTCCGGCGTTGTGTTAAAATAGCCGAGCGTGGACATATCATCGGGAACAGAATTTTCAATATCCAGTATTTGCAGGCCTGACGTATAGTTGGCCTGGTATAGACGGTTGTCTTTAACATAAAGATTGTGATCGACAGAGACCGTAGAATGTTCGTAATAACCAACCATCTCAGGGCTGTCCACATCCTCAATATCCCATACATATGTTCGGGTATTTGTATGTGACCGAAGCTCATCCAGCTCGTCATTCATGAAGAAATAGCGGTGATCGTCGGTCAGCCATCCCTGGTGTGAATACTGGTTTCCAGAGTAGGATCCGTTAAAAATAGTGAATGCCTGCTGTTTATCGTCAACATTTGTAATCGTAAAACTGGTTTCACTTGAACTGAAACAGAGTTCCCGTCCCTGGTGATCGGTATCAGGTCCCCGGTAGATCACGCACTGGGTGTCATGGATATAGCCGTTTCGCCCCCCTGTAATACCCCCAGCCTGCTCTTCATAGTAGCAACCGGCAAATGTGGGTTCAGCGGGATTGTCAACAAGATTGACCATATGAAGCCCCCCCTGTTGAGCACAGTTTGTACCCTGAGTTGCCCCTACAATGTAAGCGTACCCTGTATCTTCGTTGATAGCTAAATTATGGGCATTTCCAAATTCGGAGTAGTTATAGTCTTCATTAAATGTTTGAGGAGGATTCTGAATATTTCTGAGGCGGGTCAGGTCGAATACCTGAAGGCCATGAGTGCCTTGTTCGCTTACCACGTACATAAAGTTTTGATAGACTTTCAGGTCGCGCCATGACGATGCTTCTTTAAATCCACCCTGGTCGTCGTGATTAGCCAACAGTGGGTTGGGAGTTAAACTATTAACTACCGGCTCGTTTAATTTACCCACGACAACAGGATTTGCGGGGTCTGTAACATCAACAAATGTGACGCCATCAGTTAGACCCACAAGAGCATACTCACTGCCGGTATCTGGGTCAATCCATCCCCATATATCATTCAGGGAAGCCGTGGTACCATTCCTGGTTGTGCCCAAAAGCTCTGTTGGCGTGAGGTGAGCATATAAATCTACATTGCTACACGGGTAACCTTCAGCATTTCCGTTTTCACAGGGTGTATATGTGACCTCATCTTCAACGTCTGATGACGTACTGCAGCCGGTTAAAAAGACAGTAATAACAACGGAGAGAATGATATAACGGAACATAATGCGTATTTTTAATGTTAGAATAATGCTTTAACTCTTTAATGACTTGAATATTTCGGTAAAAATACCATTTTTATTTATTTAACACGAAAACGACTGACACTATGGAAGATGATGTAACAGAGGAAGACATTGAGAAGTACGAGGAGATGATTGAGAACCCCACAAAACATCAGTTAAAGGCCATTCATACTGCACGTGAGCGAGCCTGCATCGATGCAATGAAATCATCGACTTCCAAAAACCCACACAATAAAGGGTCTGACTTAGCCGGTTTGTGGGACTACATATACGAAGAGTATAAAGAAATGCAGTAAGTTGTAAATCTGGTTCAAGTCAGGCAATGACCTGCAGCGCAGAGGGTTTAATTTGAAAGATAACGTTTCGGATCTTTACATCTGAGTACTCACCATCAACATGAATGTGAACAGGCTGTGCGCATTGAATTTCCAGGCGTTTGCACCTGGTACGCTCAATACTGAATACCTCTGTCGGGCCATAAAGCATAAATGCAGGCAGTGCTATAAGCAGAGCCGGCAACATCATTGGCCTTAGTCTCAATAGATCAATTAAACCATCATCCGGCGATGCATCCGGGGCTACCCGAAAACTCCCACCTTCTCTTTTCCCGTTACAAGCTGTTACCATTAGCAGCTTTTCACCACTTTTCTTTTCATCAATAGTAAGCGCCATTTCGATGCCAATGCTTTTAAAAACGGCTTTCAGTGCGCCTGCCACGTATCCTGCTTTGCCAATTTTTTTCTTGTAGATCTCGGTATAATGATTGGCCAGACCATCAAGGCCAACACCTGCTGTGTTCAGGCAATAGCATTGAATATCACCATCTATCTTAATCAGATCAATCCACCGGGTGCCTGATGTTTTCAGATGATCCAATGCTTTGGTTAACGAGTGCGGGATCTCCAGCAAGTGTGCGAAATCGTTGCCGCTCCCAATCGGAATGACACCCAGAATTGCACCGAGTTTTACTGCCAGATTACCAGCATGGTGAACCGTTCCGTCTCCGCCACAAGCCACAATAGTGTCTGTTCCTTGGAGTCTGTTTTGTAAGCCGGACCAGAAGATCTCATCAGGTTTTGTTTTGATTATTTTAGCGTCAGGCCAGCGTATTCTAACATGGTAGCGAAACTCCTGTTCGAGTGATGTCGTTTTTCCGCTATTGGAAAATGCGTTAAACAGAAAGCATATATCAGAAGTAGCCATGTCCATATTTAGATTTCAACTGGGGGGCTGCTACTGCTTTTCAGTCCACTTAGCGAGAGTTGTTTCCGGTTTACCCAGCTTTTTCCAGGTTGATTCAGACCGAAACTGCTCATCATATTGGTTGATGGCGGTTAGAATATGGTACTGAAAGTCCAGGTCGGCAGAAAAGGGTTTCAGAAGCTTGAATATCCACATGGGTGCCTTTGTTTTTTTGAGTGTCCGGGAAGAGTAATGTTTGATGAACAGATCAATAGCCTCTTCCATACTAAATGGTTCTGCCCCCTGCACAGTATATTCACAGTTTTTGTTATGGTCCATATCAACTCTGAATGATTCTGCGACCTGACGCCCGTAATCATCTGTCCCAATCCACCAGCTTTTGGTGGATTGATTTCCAGCCATCACAACACGGTTCCCTTTAAGCTGGAGGTCCGTCAGGTTTTCGAAAAAGTTTGACGGATAGAAAATAGTCGCAGGAATATCCGCCTCAAGAAGTTTTTTGCATGCATCCCTTTTGATATCAAAAACCCACCAGTCGAACGCATCGTAATCTTTTATAAGGGAAGAGAGCATACCAATTCGTTTAACGCGGGCCGATTTAGCCGCTTCAATGATATTTTGCAGTCCGTCAATCTCAGTTTTAAACTCCCGATGTTTTTCATCAGGGGCGGTACTCAGGTTGATGTAGACGTAATCAACATCGGTAAATGCGCTGCGCAGTCTGTGCCTGTCCTGAAGGTCTCCCTTTCTGAGATAGAAGCCTGCACCCAGTTTTCGCTGGGCTTTTTGCATGTCCCTGACCACAGCCGTAACGGAAAATCCCTCGCGCTTTAAGATTTTGGTAACTGGGGCACCGAGCATTCCCGTGGCGCCAACAACTGCAATCGATTGTATGGTTGTGGTCTTCATTGTAGATAAGAAACAATTTTGAGGGCTATTTCGAATCAATATAAGGGATAATCGCTGAAACGAAAGCCGGTAAAAAAACAGGTTGTCAGATAGATTTTTATAGAAAAAATCTAAAAACCGGGATCGGACTCTAAAAATTATATGTCAGTCTGGCAAACGGATAGAGCTGCCAGCGGCGGTTCAATTCAGGATTCAGAATCTCTAAATCGGCCCTGTATCGCAACCTGAAATCTGAGGTAAGTTTCCGGCTGAACCTCATGGAATGCCGCACTTCAAAAAGCAGAAGGTTGTTCCAAAATGCTGACGAGGTTAAAAGAGATGGTTGAAGCATGGCTGCCATTACGCCAATATGCTGATTTTTAAAGAGCTCCATAACGGTCAGAACTGCCTGAAAACCAAAGCCGCCGGCAGCGGATTCCGGGGAGCGGGTGAAGCCGAAGAGTGACCGTTCGGGCAGGTTAAAACTATAGGCAATTTCAGTGCCTAACAGTACTTGTCGTCCAGAGTCGAACTGTTTTTGAAATTGTGGTTTTATTGATGCGGCAAAATAGCTGCTTCGGCGTCCGTCCGGATACATGATAAGCGCATCGGGGGAGTAGGTGGCACTCAAGGCTACACTGCTCAAAAGACCTGTGTTCATACCCTTTTTGATATTAAAGAAAAGTGTGACCGGTGTGTCTGAATCGGACGGTGCCAGTGGGGATCGAAAGACATTTGTCGGGGCATTATTAAAATGTCCCTGAATTATGAGATCGGTCGTCCAGCGGGCGGTTGGTTTCGCCGATATGTGGAGACCATCTGTCCATCCGATATCCGTGTTCGGGCTATCCTGCCTCATAACGGAATTCTTTATGTTGCCATCAAGAGTAAAGCTGGTTTGGAAGCGCCCGGCTTTCACTGAAAGTTTATCTGAGATGCGCATTAAAACAAAAAACTGATCAAACGCACCCTCACCCATCAGGAGACCGTTGTTTCCGGATGCACTGGTATGAATGCCCGGATCGAAGTGAAAGTCGAGCGAGGAGATCCGGGCGGCATATCGTGTGTTAAATACGATATTTTCAGTCAGTTGAAATTCAAGGCCGATGCGCGCTCTGTTTCGAAACTCATGCTGCGAAAGCTTTTCGCCATTTCGCTGCTCACCGATGAAACCAATATAGCCCGTGCGGATATCTCCAATGAACCGGATTGTATTCTGATTGTTCAGCGGAATCTGAGATTGAACAACCGATGGAAAAGTTGAACTCAGCAAGAAGAGTACGCATGTTAAGACTGAATAGTTTCTGAATAGCATCATGCTCAGAGTCATTCATAAGGTGTAAACAATGTATCACACTTTTTTAAGCTACCCTCGAAATATGAATGAGATGCGAAGGGAGCTCCTATTTAATAAGTTTTTTTAAATTTTCCAAAAGGGTAAATCAGGACCTATATTTGATGAATCTGACTTACAGAATCAAAGGAGATGTTCTGATCAAGAAATGGTTCCGTGGGTTTCAGGAGTTTATTTTCTCAAGATTCCGGATGAGATGATGAAGGTGGGATTCAACGGTGTCGTATGGTCGATAACCGCGGGTTATGATACTAATTTCGTCCTCTATCTGTATCAGCAGAGTAGGAAACCCGTTGGCGCCGTGGTTCTGGCACCACGTAAACTCATCAATTAGTTCATTCTTGAGTTCGTCACGTTCAAAGTACGTTTTGAATTCATCCGGATCGACGTTGTAATCGGAAATAAGTTCGTCATAGGTCGACCACTCATTCAGATTTTTCCCATCCCGAAAAATAGCGTTCTGAAGCGTCCAGGCAAACGAAAGTGCCTGATCCGGCGCAATCTCATTCATTGTTTTTTGAGCCCTGCAGGGTGGGAGGGAATCATACATGTAGCTTCCCTCTTCAGCCAGCAATTTGAAGTTTCTGCCAAATTTAATCCCGGTAGATTTTTCGACTTGTTGCAGTCCGTCTTTGATATAGCTGAATCCTTCACTAATAGTCTGAGCACGATCACCCACAGCAAGTCCGCCAACTTTAACGTCAATTGATATGCGATTATTGAAGCGGTCACGAAGTTTCTCCATCACAGGGTGGGAGCCGTAGCACCAGCCGCAGAGTGGGTCATAAACGTAAATGAGGGTGGGTTTTACTGTAGCCATGGGATCGTTGGGTTTTTAAGAAGTTATATTAATAGAGTCGTTACTGCCGTTGTGGGCTGCACTGAGTTCGGCCAGACGTTCTCCGGCTTCCTTAATCGGGATTGAAACAGCACTCGCACCAGCTTCTCGCATAATTTCAGCTTCCTCCTCTCGCATTGTCAACACATATATCAGCCCGTTAAATCCAAGTGACCGAAGTGTTCGTGTTGCATTGGCTTTGATCTCCTGGTTTCCCATTGCGATCATCACAGATCTGATTTTGCTCATATCTAAATTAGACCAAAAATCTGTATCCTGAATATCACCGTAAACCACCCGCCGGCCGTCGTTAATATTGCGTTCAATTCTGTCAGGGTCAATATCCATGCCCACGACAGGTTTCTGCTGCTCCTTCATCTTATCGTAGGCGGCTCGCCCTGCATTCCCCATCCCGACAATGAGATATTCGGCTGAACCCAGTGACAGCGTTCCGTGCTCCGGATGTTTTACATCCCGCTCCCACTTCACCAGCCAGTTTTGCCATTTTTTCCATAAAACCTCTTCGTTCATAGATATAGGAGCATTGGAGGCGTACGAAGTTGCGGTGAGAAGCCCGAGAACAACGATTATTTCCGGGGGGATAAATCCACCCGATACGGCAACAACGCCTGCAATTAGCGTAAACTCACTGTAGGCAGTGAGGGAAACTGAAGCTAGATAACCGGTTCGTGCGCGCAGCCGGAACAGCATAAATAGGAGGAAAAACAGAACCGATTTCAAGGGAAGCAGCAACAGAAATACCCCGATAAAAAGATATCCGGAGAGTGTGGGGAAACCGGTCAGGCCAACTTCAAGGAAAAATCCGACCAGAAACGCCTCTTTAACGCCCCACATTTTCTTCCCGATTTTATCAGCACGTTCATCCGATGCCAGAATCATTCCGGCAATAAGAGCTCCAAGTTCACCCGACAGGTTAAAAAACTCAAAAAGGTAGGCACCGCCAAGTGCCAGTCCAAGGCCAAGAAGCATCCACAGTTCATCCTCATCCACACTTCCCAGCAGTTTAATAAACAGGGGGCGAAGAAGCGGAAGGCCCAAAAGGGAAGCTGCCCAAATTGAGGGTGCTCCTCCACCCGTATAGGCGATAAGTCCCATAGCAATCAAATCCTGGACAATAAGTACACCAATCGCCGTTCGTCCGTAGAAAGCACCAAGCTCGTTACGTCGCTCAAGATTTTTAGCGGTAAGTACGGTACTTGAGAACCCAAGGGTAAGGGCTATAATCACAGAAGCTTCTAATCCGTAGCCAAATGCAAGGCAGACAGGCGTGAAGATTGCCGTAGATATGGCCAGGTGTGCCAGGCTGACTCCTACAATATCAAAACGCAGAAGATTCTTCAGCCGAATATGCAGGCCAACAGTAAACAGTAAAAAGATGACGCCCAAATGGGAAATTTCCTTGAGCATTTCACCTGGTTCATACCCAAAACCAGATAGCAAAAGCCCTGCCGCAAGATACCCTACAAGTGGTGGCAGATGGATCCTTGAGACCGCAAACCCAAGTGCAAATGCTGCACCAATCCAGATAATGTCCATTATAAAATAGTTGTGGGGTTAAAAAGGGAAGCCGTTAATCTACAAATTGTTTAAGCGCCTGTCACATGTTGAATGATTTTCTTCACATGGGCGATTTCATCCTCGTTTACCGTGTGCCCCATACCTTTATAGATAGTTTTAGTAACATCAGCATGTAGCCCGGCCAGAATTGTTTCAGTTTCGTCAACTCGTTCCTTTGGAATATGAGGATCGATATTACTGCATCCCAAAAATACAGGGGTTTCCTCGAGAGAACCGCTATAACTATCGGCTGAGACTGAACTGCCGATCAGGCCGCCGCTAAGTGCCGCCAGCCCGCCATACCTTGCAGGGTGTCGCGCTACATATTCAGTTGCCAGGCAGGCACCCTGAGAAAATCCCAGCAGAATAATGGATTCTTTTTTGACGCCGTTTGTCTCAAGACCCGTAATGATATCGTAAATTGCCTGGAGACCTGATGAGAGCCCCGGTTCATTTTGCTCCGTCGGGGCAAGAAATGAATATGGATACCACTGATAGCTCTCAGCCTGTGGAGCCATATAGTGCAGGTTCGGAGCATTGAACTCATCGGCAAGAGTTAAGATACTTGGGGCGGTTGCTCCCCGGCCGTGGATCAGGATCATCGCGCCTGCGGCCTCAGTTACAGTTGCACCGGCTGTTTCTGTTGGCTGGGTTTGATGGGGCCCTGAAAAGTTACTTTTTGAATCTGCTCTGAACATGAGTTGTTTGGGACGTTAAGATTTGTCTGCGGGGTAAAGATAAAGATAAATAGTTCGATGTTAAATAAATAAATCAGAGCAGCTGTCTCTATATCACAACTGAAGTAAGAAAAAAAGTCAGTGATCTGTCAACCCCGTTAACAAAAATCATCAAAACGAAAATAGTCAATAAATAAAAAAGGGATGGAAATCTCTTTCCACCCCCTCGTTTTGATCACCCCGAAAGCCAATTCGAGGATTCTCAAACCGATCCTCATGAACTTGTTGTAGTTATCAGCCTGCAAAGGTCAAATCTTAAATTAGGGGTGAAATTAATCCATAATTTTTTCTTCTGTTCTTCTTTGAACCTATTCCACGCTTGCAGAACCCCTGTGGAGATAAATCAACCATAGGATTTTACGTGCAAGGGAGTGCCTGTCTGGCATATTTTTGGTCCGGCTTGAGGTAAGAGGCAAGTGGCGGGCCAAGATTGCATTGATTGTATTTTTAAATTGGATATTTGCTAACGGTTTTGTCGCAAATGGAAATGTAAAATAGGGTCAAAATTTTTTGTCTTTACAGCTCAGCCCTGCAATCAGAATTGAATGTAACTCTGCTTTTCCCGTACTTGATCACTTGAAATCACTCAGAAAACCCACCCTTATGAACCTTCCTAAGCTCTTACCTTTTATCATCTTGTTGATGGCAGCCTCTGCTGCAATCGCGGCTGAACCTGTTCAGGCACAAACAGAACTTAACTACAGCGACAGTTATATTACACCTCCGGAATCTGTTTCGGACGAGATTCTCGCTCCTCGTCATGAGCGAGTAACCCTGGATAACCTAAGTCCTGATGGCCAATACTTTCTGAATCGTGTTGAAAGCGGAATGCCGCAGCTATCTAAATTGGCAAAGTCGTGGTACAACATTGCAGGTTTGCAGGTTGACTATCTGGCGACCCGTAACCGGTCAATGACGATAGATGATCCCGTGGTAGGGCTTGAGTTGATTGACTCACAAACTGGCGATGTGCGGGGTTTAAACACGCCAAGAGCAGCTACAATTACGGATGTTAGCTGGTCGCCTGCCGGTGATAAACTTGCGTTCTTTGCACATTATAACCGTTTTACTCATATATATGTCGCAGACTTCGAGTCGGGTGAATCAGAACGTTTGACAACGGAGCCTGTTCTGGCTACAGCTGTAACTTCATTTGAATGGACCGGAGATGGTGAGTCGATATTTACAGTTCTTTTGCCTGAAGAACGGGGATCAAAACCGATGCGTCTGCAGACATCGGATGTAATTCAGGTCAGATCTACAACGCCGGATGAGAACCGTCTTCGTACATATCAGTCACTTCTGAAAGACAGGAACGAAGGAAATCTGCTTGAATATTATTTAACAGGGCAGATTGCAAAAATAGATGTGGAAACTAAAAATGTTGAGCTGATAGGAGCCCCGGCCATGATACGGAGTGTGGATCCATCACCTATGGGCGATCATCTGATCGTGCAAACCATGCAGAGACCCTTCTCTTATATCGTACCAGTTTCTCGGTTTGGCTGGACCGAAGAGATCTGGGATGTTAACGGCAACGTGCTTACGGAGTTGCGAACATCAGAAAATCGTGTGGGTGTACCCGATGCAGAAGAGGTTGAAGATCATGGCCGCAGGGATATCAAGTGGCGACCTGACGGAGATGGACTGAGTCTGCTGCTGAAGAGTGATGCCGGTGACGATGAAGAAGGAAATGATAATGGTAACGCCGACAGCGATTCTGAACAAGATGAGGATTCTGAAGAGGATGAGGCAACAGACCGCGTAATTCTCTGGACGCCTCCATTTGGTTCAGATGATCAGGCTGTTGTCTATGAAACGGAAAGCGAGATGGAAGATGTGATGTACAACAATGACGCCAGTGTTCTCTTTATCACTGAGGAACGCAGTGGCGATGAACGACTCTATGCTGTTTATATGGATGAACCTGACAGCACGTACACGATTTATGACTATGACGAGTCGGAGTTTTACAAAGATCCGGGTAATGTGATGAGAACCCGGGGTGAACTCGGAGAACCTGTCATCAGAGTGTCACAGGATGGTGGAAGCGTTTATCTGAGCGGTACGGAATATGATGAGGATTTTGAAGAAAATGCTCCCCGTCCTTTTCTGGATGAGGTTGAAATTCGCACCGGAGACGTCATCCGTATGTTTCAGAGTGCACCGGATGTTTATGAAGAGATCACAGCCGTACTGGATGATGAAATGAATACAATAATACTGGAGCGTCAGACACCGGAGATGGTGCCAAACTCATGGCTCTACAACAGGCAGACAGAAGATATGGAGCAGATGACAGACAACAGCGATCCTAACAGTGCTGTCACTCAGGCTTTTCGCGACCGGTTTAAGGTGCGGCGTGCAGACGGCTTTGAGTTCTGGATGGATGTCATACTGCCACAAGATTGGAATGGCGAGCCGCTCCCGGGATTAATCTGGCACTATCCGCGCGAAGTAGACGAT
>Ga0307966_1002148_pt1 | contig 15044 bp, 13 predicted proteins | sample OrgLakmetagen646_FD_203141 | JGI IMG/M metagenome (GOLD analysis project Ga0307966, IMG submission 203141) | Saline water microbial communities from Organic Lake, Antarctica - #646 | ecosystem: Environmental > Aquatic > Non-marine Saline and Alkaline > Saline | place: Antarctica: Organic Lake... | reverse complement strand
CAGGCACAAAATGTGTGTCATACTCTGCTGAAATGAATGCGGGATGCCGCATTGTGAAATCGCAAAATGGTATTGTCGTCTTACAGCCGCTTATCTGATATTCACTCAAGGCCCGTATCATTTTTTTGATTGCCTTATTCCGGCTTGAGGCGTGAACAGACAGTTTGGAGATCATAGGATCGTAATTGATCGTTACCTCTCCCCCTTCTTCAACGCCCGCATCAACCCGAACACCCGGGCCTGAGGGTATTCGATGCCGCAGCAATTGACCGGTACTCGGAAGAAAGTTATCTATCGGGTCCTCGGCATACACCCGGCATTCAATTGCGTGACCCGACTTTTTAATATCTTCCTGCGAAAACGGAAGTGGCTCTCCGGCAGCTACACGGATTTGAGCTTCAACAAGGTCAATGCCGGTAATCATCTCAGTAACCGGATGTTCGACCTGGAGCCTGGTATTCATTTCCAGAAAATAAAATTTCTTGTGCTTATCAACCAGAAACTCAATGGTTCCGGCACCCTCATAGTTACACGCCTGCGCGGCTTTTATAGCCGCTTCCGCCATCTCTGCCCTCATGCCATCATCGAGGAGCGCACTTGGCGCCTCTTCAATCACTTTTTGATGCCGTCGCTGAATCGAACACTCACGGTCATACAGGTGCACGGTTTTTCCATCCTGATCGGCAAGAATCTGGAATTCGATATGACGCGGCTCTTCAAGATACTTTTCTACGTAGACCCGGTCATCGCCAAACGCATTTCTGGCCTCAGACTGTGCTGCTTTTACACTTCCGGCAAAATCTTTTTCATTGTGAACAATACGCATACCTTTTCCGCCGCCACCTGCTGCAGCTTTCACAAGCACAGGAAACCCAACGTCCTTCGCAACTTCCAATGCAACGTCTACATCCTCCATGGCATCTTTTGTGCCGGGCGGGCACGGTACACCGGCTTTCCCCATCAAGTCGCGAGCAGCTGTTTTGTCGCCCATCAGCCGAATGGATTCTGCACTTGGTCCGATGAAAATAATACCTTCATCTTTGCATCGGTTTGAAAACTCACCGTTTTCACTCAAAAAACCGTAGCCCGGATGAATAGCGTCAGCTTCAGTTTGTTTTGCGGCACCTATAACCTTATCGATGTCCAGGTAGCTTTCTGAAGATGCAGCTTCACCAACCCAAACAGATTCATCAGCAAACATAACATGAGGAGCAGTTGCATCTGGTGTTGAGTAAATAGCCACAGTTTTAATTTCCATTTCCCGGCATGTGCGCATTATGCGAAGAGCAATCTCTCCCCTGTTGGCCACTAAAACTTTTTTAATCATCGTAATTTTCTTTAAAGTCCGTTAATAAAGATGTTCAATAAACATGGTGTCTACGACATTCCATGGGTCAGAAATTGATTCATCCCAAACATAAAAATTATGATCCACATTTTTCAGCCAAAGTGTGTCACTCATTCGTTCTGATCCTGCCCGTTGAGGATCATTTGTAAAAGAGAGCAGACGAATGTCAATATCTGAAATGTTTTTGAGAACCGACGAATCGTTTAAATTCGGCATAAAATCTACCGGATTATTGTAGTACACATTGTCGTCGTAGTGTCCGTCAAGGTAAGGTTTGATATCGTAAGTTCCACTAATTCCAATCACTTTGTTTACCTTTTCAGGATATTTCAGAGCAAATAACATTGCATAATAAGCTCCTAAAAATGCACCGGAGAAGATCAGAAAGGGATTACTGTTTTTCTTACGAATGAATGGAATAACCTCATCAATCACATACTGCTCATATTGCATTTGTCGGCGTATTCGCTGATTTGGCTCCACATCTTTATTCAGAAGACTCTCTTCGGCTACTGAATCGAGGCAGAAAAAATGGTTGTACTCCTCTTTAATCTGCTCTTCTAAAGCCTGCATAATTCCGGCTTCATTCCACTCCTCTCTGTCACCCTCTTCAGAGGGAAAAATGAGAACAGGTGTTCCGGCTGTTCCAAATTCAGATAGATTCATTTTCTTACCAAGACTCGGGCTTTTCCAGTGATGCGTTTTAGATTTCATTCTTAATTGCTTTGATATTTATAATTTAATGATGCTTCCAGTGATAAACGTGACGGAGAAACCAAATCCAGGCTTCATCCGGCGGGTACATTCAATCACAAAGATATGAGAATTAAAACCGCATTGGAAGCGCTTTTCCTTCATTTAATGAATGATTTATATGATATGAAGGATATCTTTTGAGCGCGCTGTGCCACAATAAACTACCTCGATACAGAACTATTTGGTAGCCATTTAGAACTCTTTACTTTTGGGTCAATCCTGATTTTTTCTGGAATGCCACTCTTTCCAGTCAGGATTTCTGCAGAAGAAGTGGGTATTGAGGGATGATTCACTGTGCTAAAGAGACAAGAAATGGACAATACTAAATTGGGGTGACCATCCAACTGCACAACCGACAGCTGTCGGGTTCGCGTCCCCCTTTAAATGTGGACTTTTACCCTTTCCCACCTGGAGTGTCGGGGAATTAAACCACTCATGATTGAAATCTTAGAACCTGAGTTCGATTCATAATATATTAATTGAGGCCTCTAAAAGGGCGTCATCCCGTTCTCCCCCTACGGGATCCCCTCGGGAGATGCGGGATCTCCCATCGTTATAAAGGAAGGAGATGCCACGCCTTGGCGTGGCATGACGGTATTGAAAGTGAAATATCTTAACAAACGCCCTTTTTGGACAGCTCTATGTATTTATTTGATATGTTAGAATCGAACTTAGGTTTAAAGCTAAACTCAGGTTAAATTTGCTATTATTCAGCAAAAAGGGTTTTGAATTACCATCAATGATTACCGAACCTATCGGGGTTTGCTGCAACATGCTTCAGCTTTAAATCGGACAACCCCGGGCGCAATGAGTATCCGTTTATGGGAAAGTATAACTATTTCCTACTTGCTTCTGTCTAATGTCACTCCCCTCTCCAAATACTTTCAAGACTCGATTTTATATGCTTGTTTTTGTTTCTTTTTTTGAAACCGGACATTTTCTCCAAAATCAAATCCATCACTACTGACTGAGTAATTATGGTCCTCCTCATCATCTACCCGCGATTTCAGATCTTTGATGATTCCTTTTAGCAAATGAACCTGGCTTTGAAGCTCTTCAGCAGTTGCCGCATTCTTTTCAGCTGTATTTGTTGTACTGTCGGTCGTTCGGGCAATATTATCCACAACCTGTTTTAGATCCTTCAATGTTCCTACCTGGGTGCCTGCTAATTCATCCACATCGTTAATCCAGGTTCTAAGATCTAAAATCTGTTCTGATATTTGTTCCGATACCTGTGTTCCCTGAGATGCTTTTTCAGTGTTATTCTCGATTAAATCACTGATGTCGTTTGCTGCTTTAGCCGTTTTTTGAGCTAATACCCTCACTTCATCCGTTACTACTGCAAATCCTGCACCGGCTTCTCCCGCACGTGCCGCCTCAACAGCTGCGTTAAGAGCGAGAAGATTCGTTTGGGACGCTATACTGTCAATTGTCTTAATGATCGACGTAATGTTCATGCTCGACTCTTTAAGCTCCTCCATTGAACTGTTCATTTTTGAAGAGTTTTCGTTGATTAATTCAACTTTTTCTTTAGCCGAGGATGTCTTTTCGTTTAAAGAATTAATTCCGCTGTTCATATTGTCAATATTTTCAAATGATGCCCGAACGGATTCAGTATTGTTGGATGCATCCAGAGCCAGCTCCTGACCCGATTCAGATATAAAATCTGCCGCGCTGCTCGTGTAATCAACTGAATCGTTGAGATGGTCAATAATGTCATAAACCTCGGCATTCTTAATAAATTCATGAGTCAGATTCAGAATAATATTGCTGAAGACGCACATTGCAATAATCACAAATGTTGCATGAATTGCTACAATATCCCAACCACAACCGTAATCAAATATCATGATTGGTGTACCGGCAAAAGCAAGCTCAGCATCCTGAGCAAAGTTAAACAGTACGTGATGAACAGCTGTGGTAACAGTAGCAGCCAGTACGGGTGCGATATCTTTATACCGGATCAGAAAAGCAAGCGACACGAAAATGTGGAAGTGCATCTCTATTCGCCCAAGATGCTGCTGAATGAAAAGCATTGAGAACGCCATAAATGAGGCCCCCATGATTATACGGCTCAAAACGGATCCCGGATTGAGTTTATACATACAGTATGCCGTTCCGAATATAATACCACCGCCTACGAAACCAAGCAGATACGTGCTGAATGCGTATGCAATAACCGTACTTGCAACCACCCAGTGCAGAAACAAAAGTTTCAGCATAAACTGATCTGTTTGCTCAAAACTTCTGCTGAGTTGAGATTTCACACCGTTTGAATGCCCCTTGTCGTAGGCCGGGAAAAGTGATTGAGCCTGCATGCCTTCTATACTTATAGTGTTAAGATTAATTAGCTATTCGCAATCCGGCTGATAATATCAACCATTTGTGCTGTTTCGATATTATTTTTTAAAACTCTGTGTATCATCCATTTATCACTGCTCCTTACCAGGATAAAAAAGTGATCAGTATGTGAAATCTGCCCTGAATCCTCTCGGCTTTCATAAACCCGGAGGATAAATTCCTGTGCCAGCTGCTGATAAGTTTCTAAATCCGGTGTATATCCTCTGAACCTGTCAGAAAATCCACGGCTGTAGTTGTTTGCATAGGATTCATTACCGATTTCGTCCAGTGCAGATTTCACTTCCACAAAAAGACCGCCCACCTTTGGCTGCCCGTTTTTGATGGAATCAGATTCAAGAACATCCGCCATCTTTCCAAGCGAGACGGGACATACAACCGCACATCCGGCGAAGCCAAAAAAGAGAATTTCGACATCATTTGTTGATTTTTTCAAAAACGCATCATTCGCCACTATTGAGCGTTCTATCGGGTGAGATGTGCCCGCATATGACAAACCAATCACAAGACCGACTGGCAGAATCAGAAGCAACAGTAAGAGCAATACGCCTATAGTTTTTTGCATGCGTTATAATGATTTACAGCCTTCACTATTTATCGTATGATGAGCATCCGATCTTAAGCCTGTTTAAATATAAATCATACTAAAACAGCCGCATTCATGCGATTTATTCAACCTATCTGGAATCCCTGAACGATCTGATTACTGTTTAAACAAAAAAAGCGCAGCCTGTTAAGCTGCGCCTTGATACAAATGGTGCTAAGAAAAATTTACTAGATTACACCGGACGTCGTCCTCTGATTAGATCGAGTAAAACAGCAACTACCGCTATTACGATCAGAACGTGAATTAATCCGCCCAGCGAATACCCGACCACGCCAATAATCCAGCCGATCACAAGCAGTAGTGCAATGATGTACAATAGTGATCTCATATCTATCCTCCCAACTTATATGTTATTTGGTACAGGGATTTTCGTTTAATTATCAAACACATCCTGAAGATTATTTTTCCACCGTTCCATGGTGTCCGATACATTCTCAACCATCTCCTCAGTATTTGTCTTCACTGATTCCCAGCTATCTTCTGATGTTTCCCTCACGGTGTCGATCGCTTCTTCAACATCCGATCGCTGGCCTCGCAGTTCTTCAAGTGCGGTTTGCATCTCTTCACCGGCTTCATCACCTGCCTCCGTAATTTCGGCGGTGAGATCCTCAATCTGGCTGTCGAGACCATCTCTTAAATCTTCCAGTTCTGATACTAATTCTTCGCGTTCTTCTTCGATGTTATTTTGGGCTTCCTCTGAGCTTCCGTTGCACTGAATAAAAAGAAATGCGATGGATATCAGAAAACTGATTGCTACAATTTTTTTCATGAGTTACTTTATTTTTAATGGTTAATAAACGTAAGACTAGACTTAACTCAACATTTTGAGTTAATTATATAGAGAAGGAGTAGATCACAAAAAAGACACCGCCATTTTCAAGAGCCGATGTCTTCTATGCGTACTATTCTATCTCCTGATCTACTCGAAAAGGCTGGATATTTATTTCGAGTCGATCATTTTTTTGATCTCACCTGCCAGTTCATCTTTCGACTTTCCGAGTTTCTTCTGAAGTTTTCCGAGAAATTCATCCTCTTTACCCTCTACGTAAGTAAGATCATCATCGGTCAGATCTCCGTACTTTTGTTTGATTTTTCCCTTCAGTGTGTTCCAATTCCCGGTAATATTTAAATCGCTCATTGTTATCCTGTTCTGTTTTATCTTGATATATTTTATGTACTACTATTATAACAATTCTAAATCGCTATAATTCCTTTTTTATCAATGCGTTAATATATAAACGAGTATGAAAAGAAAATGTAGTAAAAACTTTACAGTATTTGTAGAAATATAATATACTGCGAACTCATTATACTATATCGACCGTGTGGCAGAAGATATTTCAATTCAATATTCCAACAGACATAGTTATGAGTTTTGGGTAAGTAGTAAAGAGTTGACACTATAAACCTGAGTTCGATTCTAAAATATCAAATAAATACATAGAGCTGTCCAAAAAGGACGTCTGTTAAGATAATTCACTCTCAATACCGTCATTCCGGACCCCGATCCGGTATCTCCTGCCTCTATAACGATGTGAGATTCCGCATCTTCCGAGGGGATCCCGTTGGGGGAGCACGGGATGACGCCCTTTTAGACGCCTCAATTAACATAATATGAATCGAACTCAGGTTTTAACGATGAAGTAACTGAAGTGCGTCTCCGTGCCAGTATGAGGGTGACGTTTAGAATCGTATCAAAAGTATACCTTGGGTATGTATACTATTTTTCTAATTAGATCTGATTTACCGTATTTGAAAATTTCACCCGTATCAATACCATTTATTTGAAATGCTCAAATTCTCTTTCCACATAAATAAGTATGGGACCAAAAAACGACAGGGATCGGTCAAAATCCCTATCGAATCGTCTGTGTTACCCTAAAATCCCGAAAAGTCATCCGTAAAGTCCATGGATTCTATTTCTGTGCTTCCATTTCTTTTTGTTCCGGTACTATCATTTTTAACAAATTTGGATTTTGATTTTTTGCCAACCGGCTCCTCATTCCAATCGTCAAAGTCATCATACTGGGGAATTTTTGTTTCAATTGAGAATTCTTTACCTGATGTGCCACTTCCAATCATTGCACGAAGACTGTCCACCATCAGTTCGAATTCATCTCCAAGTGATGAGAGTTCTTCTGCGGCGCTGGCCGTCTCCTCAGAGTTTGCTGCATTAGATTGGACCACTTTATCCATTTCTGACATTGCATTGTTAACCTGGCTAATCGCTTGGGTTTGTTCATCCGACGCGGCAGCAATTTCGGCGATAAGAGTCACAATGGCCTCGGAACTATCATTGATGCTGTTAAGCTGACCTTCCACCTCACCTGCCACTTCAACACCATTTTTGGCATTTTCCTGAGATTGCTCAATTAGCTGCGATGTACTGCGTGCAGCATCAGCACTTCTCTGGGCTAGATTTCGAACTTCTTCTGCAACCACTGCAAAACCTTTACCGGCTTCTCCTGCTCGCGCAGCTTCAACAGCCGCATTTAAAGCGAGCAAGTTTGTCTGAAATGCTATCTCGTCAATGGTTTTTACAATTTTCGACGTCTCTTTTGAAGATTCCATGATTGTATTAATAGCTTTTACCATGCGCTTCATCGATACCACTCCTCTATCAACGACATCGGATGTCTCTTTCATCGACCGATCTGCCTGATTGGCGTTGGCAGAGTTCTGCTTTGTCTGAGCGGCAATCTGTTCAAGTGACGCACTTGTTTCTTCAATACTCGCCGCCTGTTCACTTGAACCCTCTGCAAGTGTCTGGCTTGATGATGATACTTCGGTAGACGCAGAAGCTACTTGTTCACTTGCTTCACAAAGGCCTTCTACTGCATTCTTTAATGGCAGCGTGATATTTTTTCTTACCAGATAGACAATCATAAAGCCAGCTACTGCTAAAATTACACATGAGACTCCTATCAACTCCCAAAAAATAGTAGTAACCTCCGCCATGGCTACTTTTTCATCCGTTTCCACGACTAAACCCCACCCAAGCTTGTCTATATAGTGGTAGCTACCCACAACAGATATGTCAGCCGCATTTTGATAAACTTCTACACCCGATTTATTTTTTGATATTTGCTGAGCAGCAAAAGTGGTTAAATTTTCAATACCCTCTGTTGAACCGGATTTTGTAACAGGCTTCCCGTCATGCTCAATCAAAAATATTTCGGTACCATCAGTAAGCTGAAGTTCAGCAAGCCGTTCTGTTAACTTATCAATATATACTGCCGCACGGACCACGCCAATGATGTCACCATTATTTGAGACCGGAACTACAACATTCATAATGTGATTTCCTGTGACCCGGGAAACAAGTGGTTCTGATAAGACGCGCTCACCTTTCATTGCCTTCTAAAACCATTCCCTGTCATCAAGTTGAATCTCATTTACCTCACCATCCTGCTGCACTACTGTCTGCTCTTCAAATAAAGTACTTACTACACCTGCGCCAACAGTGTCTACAAAAATTATGGAATCATAAAACCCGTTCAATTCACCTATTTTTGTGAAAATATTTTTTATGCCCGGTTCATTTAAATCTTTAACGGTATTCAGAGACGCAATGAACTCGACTTCATCCTGACGAGCTTCAATCCACTCCATAAAGGAATCCGCATTGGCAGTTGTTATAGCAACTAATTTTTGCTCAATGGATTCAGAATAGGACCTGTTGAATACATTATAAACTATTCCACTCGTTAAAATAATAGCAACTAAAAGAATTGTCAGTACCGCAATCGACATCCGTTTCCCTATACCGGCTGTACTCCATATCTGTTTTATTGGACTCATAGTTAAACCTTACTATTTATAGATTTCATAGTTTGTATTCATGCCTGAACATAGGTGGGGGGGCTGGCACCTGCTCTATTCATACACAAATGTTTCGGCAAATATGGACTTATATTAAATTTTATTAATGATTTAAATTCCACTATTAGGTAATACCGTAAGTATTTGTTATTTATCAATTTAAGGATTATAGGAAATATTTTAAAAATCCGGCTCTTTTTTGGGTGGACTGATCCAGAACAGGCGTCGTTCTTATTCAAAAGATAAAGGCCCAAAAAATGACAGCTTGCAGGAGTCATTTAGAAAGGAAAGAGATAGAATATATTTCTAAATTGAATGCGAAAAGCTTTATTTTCGAATACCATCCATTATGATGGGATTTAACACAGGATTAGATAAATATTCTATATGAATAGTGAATAATATTTTAATACGATTTTAATATTCCTGAACACCTATTATTGCGGACTCGAAAATCTGCTGACATCATCATTTCTAAGCTTTCGATGCTTTGTTTTACGTCCTGAAACTCTTTTCCGCCACATTTTGAAGCTTGATGTCTTCATCTCTTTTCTCATTAATTCTATAACTTCATCTTCGGAAAGTCCATACTGAAATTCAATTGCACCAAAGGGCGTGCGGTCTTCCCATGCCATTTCAATAATTCGGCTTATCTCATCTTTTGACAAATCCTTCATGCGGTGTAAGAGTTTAAATATCGGTTAACTTTATAATTATTTTAGAGACCTTAAATCAGTTGGTCTTTTTTATTGAAAACGTAGGTATTTATACTAATTAAAACCTTCGGAACAGCATCTGAAAAAATATGTGTAGGCAAAATCACGTACGTACTTGTATTTTAAAATTAAATACCAAATTAGATTTTGTAGTGATGTTAAATCCGACCAAAAAACCTGTTTTTATTAGAGATTTATAATTATAATTAACTTAACGCTTACGTGATTCCTCCCGACTGCCGAAAACTACTGCAGAAGTAAGTCAGGCAACTTTATGTAAATTATTATCAATAATGTGACTTCAACAGTAATTCACTTATCAGCATTCTTACTACTGATAGTTTTACAGGTACAGGTTGCTGGCCAACAGATATCTGATCAAGCACAGCAGGATGGTGCTGAATATTACCTCTATAATGAGTCCATCGATTCATTCAATAGAATTCCTAAGACAAAAGAAGCAGTCGATAGCCTCCTGTCAGTCAGTATTGAGAATATAAGTAAAGATTCAGGGATATCATTTAGGGCTGCGCGCCATGCAGAAACAGTTGCTGAAGACCTTCAATATAAAGAAGGTCTTGCAAGCGTGTATAATTTAATGGGCAGTAACTATCTCGACTTTGGAGATCACGAGAAGGCAAATACCTACTTTTTAAAAACTATTCGCATAGAAGAGGAACTTGGGAATAAACGCGGCATCGCGAGTGCGCTTAATAATCTGTCTCTGATTTATGTTGAGCAAGAAAATTATGAAAAAGCTGCAGAGTACCTTGAAGAGAGTATCAATACCTGGGAATCACTAAATGAGGCGCATGAAACCCTTATATCGACAAATAACCTGGGAGTCATACACCGCAGGCAGGGAAACTATCATCAGGCGCTCAATTATTTTTGGGAGACATCTAAACGATCTATCCTCCGGGACGAACCTGATAGTCTTTCATTTATTATCGCTACACTCAATATTGGCAACACATATCGAAATCTGAAAGATTACAACCGTGCAAAAATACATTTGGACACCGCCCTTAAATATTTTGAACGGCATTCGCTTACATCCCATAAGATCTTCACTTATATCACCATGGGGCACCTCTATAGTGACAGAGGGGAATCTGAACAAGCTATTCTATATACAAAGGAAGGGCTTAAGCTGGCTGAAGCAGAACAAATGCGTGAAAAGGTTAAAGAAGCGCATCAGTTATTGGCATCAAGTTATGAGAGCGTCAATAACTATGCACTCGCGTTTCGGCACTTCAAGCTTTTTCATGCGCAATATGATACGCTTCAATCAATGCAGCGCGGCGAAAAAATCAGGGAATTACAGGCGCGGTTTGATGTAGAACAGAAAGATCGTGAAATCGAAATCCTGAGTAAGGAAGCTGAATTAAGAGAAGCAAATATAATGAAACTCGACCAGCTGCGGAGTTTTCTGGTTGCCGGAGTCTTTGTTCTCTTCATTGTTATAGCGCTACTTTACAAGTCGAACAGAACGCGAAAAAGCAACAATAAAGCACTGGAAGAAAAACAGCGCCAGATTGAAGAGAAAAACAAAACACTTTCTAAGCTTAATACAGAGAAAGATGAGTTTATGAGCATAGCAGCCCATGACCTCAGAAACCCTCTATCCTCAATAAATATTGCTGTAGACATGATTAACGGCGAGGAAAATCCTGATCGTAAAACAGTTCAGGAATATACAGAGCTTATAAAAATATCCTCCAGCCGAATGATCGCCCTCATCAATGATGTCCTGAAAATTCATACCATTGATGGGTACGAAAAAAAGGATTCAGGCTCTAAGATTAAAATCAATACCCTGGTTGAAGAATCACTCCAGCACTTTAATGAGCCGGCACGAAGTAAAAACATAAAAATTAATACCGTTCTTAACAGGACAATTGATCCTATGGTTGGAGATTCTGATAACATTCTGAGAATGTTGGACAATCTTATTTCAAATGCCATCAAGTATTCACCAAAAAATACATCAGTCATAATTTCCACAAGCCAAAAAGATGGAAATATTCTAATTTCAATCCGGGATCAGGGCCCCGGAATTTCAAAATCTGATCAGAAAAAACTGTTTGGTAAATTTTCGAAACTTAGCAATAAACCCACCGGCAACGAATCATCTACCGGGCTTGGCCTGTATATTGTAAAGAAGATAAGTAACAGCATGAATGGTACCGTGCGATGCGAAAGCGACGAGGGCTACGGATCAACTTTCATTCTTGAACTCCCTGCCGCCGGTAAGCAGTCAGTTTCATATAAAAAGCCAGCTTCCCGGAAAAAGGTTTCGCAGCATTCATGAACTAAGGTTTTCTGAATTCAACTGGTAGTTTATTCAGGAACATTTACTTACAGAGGGCATTGCAAAACCTGCCCTTAGCTTAGAAACAAAGATTCTGAACATCATTTAAAAGCTGAATAATAGTTCGGAGATCCCATATCAGAGTACGGGATGACGTTTGATAGGGTTTTGCAAAGCTCTCTTACAATTTTGGTTTCCATCACCCTGAAAACCGATATTGAAATATGTGTACCGTTAGGTTACTCCCCTATTCGCTTTATGGCTAAAAACACGTTGTGGTAGGTAAACCCTAAATCGCCATCTTGAGTGGTCTTCCAGTTTTTATTCAACAGACCTATCTCTTTATCTGTTAGCCTACGTTCTCCACTCTGAATATCCATACCGCCGGCAGAAACATGAGTGAGAAACGCGTTGAAATCGCCGAAATAGCGGGTGGATTGATCTTCATAAAAATCTACTTGAACCGGCCCCATCGACAGATGAATCACGAGCGATTCTGTCGCAGGCATTGATTTGCCGGTATATGGAATTCCCAGATCAAGACAGACTGAGCGCCACTCCTGAAAGGAGTCTTCCCCTGGAAAACTCATCAGCATCAACCCATCTAATTTTAGCCCAAGGGCAAGATTTTCGAGTGTAACAGCCGGATTTTCAAATTGGTGAGCTACATGGTTACCGCAAATCAGTGAGTAGTGACTCTGATCTATATCATCTGTTTCGGCATCGAACTGTGAATAATTTAGTGCCTCTTTTTCACTAAACCGGATTCTTGAGTAGTTCAGCATACTCTTTGACGCGTCACTTACAGTGATATCACGTTTAGGAAATATCTGAGCAAGATAATCAGTAAAGATTCCTGTACCTGCCCCAATTTCCAAAACAGGGCCCGGAGGAACTGAATATCGCCAGGGTTCTAAAGAGTCAGCCAGCCGTTTGGCAGACTCTTTTTCAGGTTCAGCATTTTTGTGATAGCGTTCAGAAATTGATGTCTCCGCACTCTGTTGTGACATTCAATATTGTGATAGATTATGAATTACTGTACTTCGGAGAGCTGCTCTCCGTTGCCTGATCGATTCCATGTCGAATCACTTTCGAATGTGCGTCCCATTGCCTGGAATTGGCGTACAAACCGCCGTTTGCTCACACTTGGAGCAAACTGAGCATACTCTACCATAAAAAGACGATCTGTCTCGGGGTCGTAATAGGTGAAGTGTACAAACGGGCCGCCCATAAAATCATTCGTCATTCGCCACAGTCCTTTAGTCTCAAAACCTGTTAAGCGATCCTCTCTGTCTATTTCACGCGTCTCAAGCGGGCGGCGATAGTCAGTCGTAACATACGAACCGTCACGCTCACCCTGCACTAAAATCTCCATCAGTGAGTCGCGTGTGGCGTTAATCCATTCCGGGTTCACAAAATCTGCTTCCTGTACGTCATCTTTCCACCATGCCCACATCCAGCGATTGTTGTCGGGCAGGTATCTGCGAAACATGACGGCGTTGGACGAATCAATGATCTGGATATAGTCGTGCTGCATGCGCACTTTCCAGCCATGATCTTGCCATAGAGAATCAGAGATAGCAACTTGCTCTCCCCGCCTGTAAATATTGAAGGTCCGGCGTTCAAACTCACGCTCCATTAAATTACTAACCAATGACTCTTCTGAGTTTCTTATTTTTTCAGCAAGTGCTTCGTCCGAGACTGATGTTAATATGAGGGCCCATTGATCTCTCACCCATCGGTCAGACAGTGGAAATGCAAAACTCTCTTCATTTCGGACGCGTGTTTCAACTTCATCAGATAACATACCGCCTACAAACCGCGACACGTTGTAGTCCTGATCAAGCGGGGCTGCAAAGATAACGTTCTTGTACTCCTGAAGCTGTTCAAGCTGTTCGTTTGAGCCAAAATCTTTAAATGTGAGTACATAGGCATTTTCAGGCGTTGGTACAGTTTCAATCTGTCGGCCAAACGTCTCACGAATCGCCATTGCAGTATCGCTGTTCCAATCGGTTGAATCCATTACAACGTAAATTTCATCAACAGCTCCTATAGACTGTGGCCTGTAGTCGCCCTCACAGGCGGTGAAGAGGATAAGAAGTGCAACGGACAGTAATAGAGTAGAAAATTTCATGATATTAGAATTGGGTGGATGAGTCAGTAATCAAATATTTCCATATTTCAGATGATTAACAAAAGAAAAAAGCTTTTGTTGCCAACCCTCATCAGGATAATGTGATTTGATATTTTCTATCAGTGCGCTTCCAACTATGAAACCATTCAGGTCGTCAGATATTTTCATAGCGTCTTCGTGATTTTTAATTCCAAATCCGACCAGCTTTGGGTTTTTCTGAACGTTCTCGCGCACCCTGCTGATAAACCGCTGTACCGATTGTGCCACTTCATCGCCATCTCTCGCCCCGGTCACACCTGTTACTGATACGCAGTACACGAATCCGTCACTTTTCTGATCGATAACTTTCATTCGCTCACTTGACGTATTGGGCGCCACCAGATAGATCATATGCAGACCGTGAGCTTTAGCGTGTTCACTAAGAATACCCGACTCCTCAATCGGTGCATCGGGAATAATCAGGCCATCCACACCTGCAGCCTCAGCCTTTTCGCAGAACTTCTTAACGCCGTAGCGAAACACCGGGTTGATGTAGCCCATCAGGATAACCGGGATTTCAGAAGACTCACGTATCTTTTTCACCATTCCAAAGATACCATCCATTGTAATTCCATTCTTAATAGCCACGTTGCTGGCATCCTGGATGGTTGGTCCATCAGCAAGAGGATCACTAAATGGCATTCCAAGCTCAACCATATCGGCGCCATTCTTTTCAAAACCCAGCACCAGTTCTGCCGTTGATTCCAGATCGGGATATCCTGCCGTTAAAAACAGCGACATCACTTTTTGCTGATCTGTTTGGTTTTCGAAAAGAGACTCAATTCTGTTTTTCTGTGTTATCATGAAGAGAAATATTCTGAAATAGTTGACATGTCTTTATCACCCCTGCCTGAACAGTTCAGGATCACGATTTCATCAGATATCGTGAGTGGCATCAGGGTTTCCAAGTAAGCGATGGCATGAGCGGTTTCAATGGCTGGAATTATTCC
>Ga0307966_1002147_pt1 | contig 15047 bp, 13 predicted proteins | sample OrgLakmetagen646_FD_203141 | JGI IMG/M metagenome (GOLD analysis project Ga0307966, IMG submission 203141) | Saline water microbial communities from Organic Lake, Antarctica - #646 | ecosystem: Environmental > Aquatic > Non-marine Saline and Alkaline > Saline | place: Antarctica: Organic Lake... | reverse complement strand
ATTGAAAATATTACTAATCCTGAGAATCAGCCTTTGGGCTTTATTCAGTTTAGCTCAGTTCAGAAAAGAAGATTAATCATAAATAGTAGGGATTAAATCTTTACTTCTAATCGCTAGATTATTTTACTGTCGACTAAGTTTTATATCAATGTTATTAAAGCATGGAATAGGTGAAATGCTTTTTAATTGTTTAACAGCCCCTTAAACATGTAGTAATATTCAATGATGATCTTTGGGAAACCAACAAAGCTCATGATAACACACTACAAAACATTAGTCATTTCCGATGTTCATCTTGGTACAAAAGGCTCAAAAGCAAAAGAGCTAGTTAAATTCTTGAAACAATGCAGTTGCGATAGATTGATATTGAATGGAGATATCATTGATGGCTGGCAGCTTAAAAAATATGGCACTTGGAAAAGGAAGCACACGCGCTTTTTTAACAGAATCCTAAAAATGATAGAGGAGCACAAGACTGAGGTCTTTTATTTGCGAGGGAATCATGATGATTTTTTAGATCAAGTGCTACCTTTTAAAGTGGGTAATCTTACTATTTGTCGAGATTTAATAATCGAAAGCAATGGTAAGAAATTCTATGTAGTGCACGGTGATATTTTTGATTCTATCACTACCAATCTGAAATGGGTAGCGAAATTTGGAGATGTAGGTTATACCTTCTTATTGTGGGTGAATTCCAAATACAACCAATATCGGAGGAGGAAAGGCTTACCATATTATTCACTTAGTCAAGTGGTCAAATCGAAGGTGAAATCTGCAGTGTCATATGTGGATGATTTTGAAAAGCAGCTTACTGAAATTGCTAAGTTAAAGGAATGCGATGGGGTTATTTGTGGACATATTCACGAGCCGGCATTAAAAGAAATTGATGGTCTAAAATATATGAATTCTGGTGACTGGGTTGAAAGTATGAGTGCTTTGGCAGAGGATAATGATGGGCATTGGTCACTGGTTTATTATGCTGATACTTCAGACTATAAGTCAAATTATAAGAAACTAAATGAAATCAAGTTTGATCATCTAGCTACTATAGAATCTGAAGAAATCAGGCTACGAAAAAAGATCGCATAATAAATTTGTGCTGAAAAGGCTTTATATTCGAATATGGCTTTAATCAGTAAAAAGAAGAAGATATTTCCCGTTAGTGATAATTTGGTAAAATATTTACGAAATAATGGAAGACAACTTGATATCCCCATAAAATATAGTGATTTAACTAGGGCAAATAATGCTATTCCTCTGTATGACAGCGAAGATAATGACACTCTTTGGGAGACCTTGTTTTTTCCGCAAGATGACATGAAACATATTTATTACGGTTTAAAGAATATCTACGCCATTCTTAAGGCAGATGGAGACTTGTCTGTAATGGAACACCTTTACGTAGATAGAGTAGATGCTTGTACTTATGGCAATACTTATCCTTTTCGAGTGAGGATTGTCAATCAGATCAATGATAATTTCGATTATTTCTACATTAAAAAAGCGGATGCTTCCCGAATCTACGGTTTGGAACTAGAACATTTACTTTCTCCAAATAGAATGAGTTACATAGTAAATGGAGACACCCTTATTGAAGAGCATATTCCAGGAATACCGGGCGATCAATTTATCAGGAATTATATGAATGATGATAAATTGAATAAAATCAGATTGGCCAAGGAATTTGTGAAATTTACGGAAAGGTGTTTTGTCCGATTATTAGGCGATATGCATTCTAGCAACTTTGTAATTGACATTACGCCCGATTTTGAAGAAATACATTATAGAATTAAATCTATTGATTTCGATCAACAGTCCTACGAAGGAAGGAAAGCAGTGTACATGCCACAATATTTTAAGCAGAATAATCCCATTATTGAATTGGGCTTGGAACTGATGACGCCTGCCACAGTGAAGCAGTATCAAAAGGAAGAACGCTCCTTGATTGTAAATAGAATGAAGGCATCTGACCGTAATTTAAAGGAACTAATGAAAGCCATGCGAAAAGATGTGATTTCAACTCCTGAAAATATCAGCAATTTAAAGACTGAATTAGCTGATCATTATAAGCACCAAGATTTTAATAATTGCAAAACAATGGGAGATATTGTAGCTGAAAGCCTGCAATATCTAAAAGTTCATAATTAGAGTGTATTGAAAAACGCATGGTCTCCTATAAAATATGATGTAGCGAAAATAAGATCGAAATCTACTACTCTTCTCTTCAATACGTGCAAAGCTTTTCTTCCCGTTTCCCTACTTGTCTTGCACATAAAAAAACAAGTGATCGTAATTTTCTGGCTAGCTTCAGATAGCCTCCTGCTGCTCGGTCGATATTGAGGTATCAGCCATAGATTACATTAGATTAATTGTTTCTGCCAGCATCTGAAGCTGTATCTGCAAACCCTAATTAGCGGATTAAAATGATTTTTTGGTTTAATGCATCTGTTACATTTTGCATAAAAGTTTTAATCATTGGGTATTCATCGGGCATATAGATTACTTGATCATAATCAATCGTGTATTCTATTTGTAAAATATTACCTGTCTTTTTAAACTGGTATTGAAGTTTTCCTTTTCCATCTGGCATGCCTATGCTTTTGTTAGCAGGATATTCTACAACAGTCCAACCTTCTGGTATTGTATATGAATAATTAGCTGTTCTCATTAATGGAGTATAAAGCGTAAGTGGATTTTGTCTTTTTTCAGCTTTTAGTGGGTTTTCCGAAAATTCATTAAAGATAATGGGATGAATTTCCATATAATTATTAGTTGTCGAATCCGCGGGTCTTTCAAAAGACAAGTATTCTTTTAGATATTTATTTTCTTCAAACTCATCATTGACCTCATGTTTCCTAATATTCCAATCCATATTTTGGAATATCGTTTCAATCAGGTAATCATTGTAGGATCTGTTATTGTTAAGGAAACGTGCGTCAAAAGAATAAACTGCATAGCCATGTCTTTTGACCTCATATGAACCTTTAATAGTACCGGTATCAGAAATTTGAAATTCCGCAGTAGTCATTTCTTTGTCCTCAAAATTAAAATCTAAAGGGACAAAGCCGGGGGCTTCCTGAGAAATTACCAAGCCACCATTGTTAATATAATTTGGAGGGAGCATGTTGAATAGTAAATTTTTATCTGATGCATCCATAAAGTAATTTTGCCCATTATACCGTATCATGCAAACATACGAATCAAATAGTTCGAAATATGGATTTTCAGGATATGTAGGTCTGTTTTCCAATGAACTTAATGCAATCAAATAGGCATCAAAACCTGATTGATTGAGCATTTTAGTTAAGAGCATATTAATTTGTTGCGGAGTACCTTTTCTTGCCTTATAAGCTTCCTCTAATTTCTTTTCAGTATATGAGAAATCTACTGAGAAGTTATTTCGAATGAAAAAATAGAACCCTTTCATAACATCCATTTTGAATAATTCTGGATGATAGATTCTATCAATATCATTTTGTAAATAACTGCTTCGGCTGTAAACATCCTTGAAATAGGGAGAGCCAGCCCAGTTAAAAGCTAATTCCTCATAATCTTGGGGCAGAAGAAATTTCGTGGATTCATTCGGTAAAGTATATTCAGCTAACTTGAATTTTAATTTAGAAATAAAATAATTATATCCAGGAACATCTTCCTCCTGTATAAAGGCCGGAACACTATCCATTCGGAAATTTTCTATCAAGACATCTGTTTGCTTACCTTTAAGCATCTTTTTAACAGTATTTCTCTTAAAATCATCCAAACTCACTGAGCCTTCTAAGTATTTGTAAAACAACAAATAATTAGGAACTTCTGTCCTGTAAACTGACTTAACAACCGGGATGTCATTTTGGAAATACCAGCTATTTAATTCCTGCCAATTCGCAATTTTAATTTGATATGTATATTCTATAATACTCCCAACTTTAGTATTCGGCAGGGAGAAGTAATTTTCAACTACGCCATTTTTGACTTCTTTTTTAATGGTTGATTTTTGTAGGCTGTCAATTTGAAGAGAATCATTTTGATCTAAATTGTATGTAAGCCCTGTTATGGATAGTAATGAATCATTTTTACTGTAAGGGATCATTACATTAGCCCAACCAAGTCCTTCCTCCGAAAGTATTTCTATTTTAGTTGTGTGAGTGAAAATTAGTTCAAAGTTTTCATTGTATAAACTGCGACCACTATCCAGAAGTATAATAGCGTCAGCCCCAATTCCAAATGTAGAGTCTTTTGTAGAGTTGCTTTCTTGAGCTAGAATTTGTAACGAAAGTAAGGATAAAAATGTACTAAGTATTAGCTTCTGCATTTTGATACAATTTTATTTATAGACAATGATAGTTATGTTCAGAGTTAGTAAGCAATTATTATTCCAAATGTAAGATGCTCAATTTAGAATACGATTAATAATTTATTCAGTTGGATTGGAAAAAAACAATTAAAAAATAGTTTTTAACTGGCTTAAGCAATCTATCTCGTGCGTAACACTTGATTTATGTTTTTCCTTTTTTGGATTGAAATAGATGGTATCCATTCCAAAATTCCTTGCTCCAAGAATATCAGTTTGGAGATTATCACCTATCATGATGCTCTCGCTTTTTCTGGCCTCTGCATTATCTATCGCAAATTTAAAAATAGAAGTCATTGGTTTTTTGTAACCAGCAGTATCTGATGTAACTACAGTGGAGAAATAAGAATGCAATCTCGATTTTTCCAATTTTAATTTTTGAACATCATTAAAACCATTTGTTAAAATATGTAGCTGGTATTTATTTTTTAAATAATCGAGTACTTCAAGAGTATATGGTATTAAGTGTGGCTTAGTAGGGCACAACATCAAATATTCCTTTGATAATTTTTCACTAAGAACATTATCATTTATGTTAAACTGATTCAAAATTCTCAAAAATCTCTGCTCTCTTATACCATCACGAGATATTTTATTTCTGTTATAATCCCTCCATAGAGAATGATTAATTTCTTCAAAGCAGAGATTGAATTGGTCACAAGTGTTGATGCCAAGGTTATTAAGGTCATACTTTAAGAATAACTCGCCTAAAGCTTCATTTGAATTTTTCTCATAGTCCCAAAGCGTATGATCTAGGTCAAAGAAAATATGTTTATATGCAGTTATTTCACCCATTTTTTGCTGTGTAATTTATTTAATGCAAGAGTCCTATTAGAGTACATCACTTTAAAAGTTTCTAGATCTTTCTGTAATTGCTGGTCTTTTTCTACGAATTTGAATGTTTGAGCTAGTAAATCTTTTACTTCTTCCTTCACATAATAGAAAACCCACTGATCAACCTTCTTAGAATTCAGGACACCATTATTTTTTAAAAATGATAAATGCCGAGAGGTTTTCGCCTGTGTGAAATCTAAAATCATCTCTAAATCCGATATGCACATTTCCTGATTTTGATGCACTAAAAAAAGCATGCGCAAACGAGAATCATCAGAAAGACATTTATAAAATTGTACACTAAAATTTAAAGTAAAGTTCTTAAGCCTCATAAACTAATTAATCGCTAAGTGTAAAAGTACAACAGGATCAATGAACTTCAACAATCCATTTATAATTATAACTAATATATGTTTTACTTTGTCAAGATATAAGCTTTAGCTCAGATTTGTGCTTGACAGCATAGTTAGACTTAGCGGTTATGATTATAAATCGCAAAGCGGGAATAATTTTGTATTCTAATAACTAAAGAGTAACTGAATCGTTAATTATTTAGTTATTAATCTATTATATTTGTGAAATATGGTTCAAAGAAAACTCCCCATATTATTAATTTTGTTATTCGTTTCTTTTTTTTCCTATTCTCAAGTGGAAGAAGAAACAGAAAAAGTAATTCAATTTACAGGGGTGGTACTGGATGCTGACAGTTCAGCTATACCAGGAGTACATATTTATACTCCAGTCTTCGGGCGAGGTACTTCTACCAACCAATATGGTTTCTTCTCCATGCCTGCCTTAGAAGGAGATAGTCTTGTGGTTAGTGCTGTGGGCTTTAAAAAGACAACATATGTAGTGCCAAAAATAAAAACATCCACTTTAAAAGTGATTTTCCAATTGAAGGAGGATACACAATTATTAAATGAAGTGCAGGTTTATAACATGCCTCCAACGGCTGAAGCGTTTAAAAAAGCTGTTTTGGCGGTCCGTCTTCCTCAAGAATATAGCAATATTGATAGGAATTTAGATGCCGCTACTCTGCAGGAAATGTATAGAAGTTTGCCGGCAGATGGTTCTATGAATCACAGGTGGTTTGTCCAAGAACAAGCGTATTACAATCAAACCAAGAATTCGGTAAGAATTAATCCTTTACTAAACCCGATGTCATGGGTAGAAATATTCAGGGCAATTAAACGGGGTGATTTTAGTAATAATGACGATTAATTATTAGCCTGTACCTTTCTTTTAAATTCCTAACAGTTTTTTTTACTTAAATTTAGTTTCTTGCTTTAGATGCATTTAATTAATATTGGTCATAAATGGTCTAATATTTTTTTTAATGGTAGATTCCTGTTTATTTTAGGTACTGGAATGTCAAAAAATTTTAGACAGCTCGATTACTCTTTGTCATGCCAAGAGGTATAAAAATTTGATCGAATTGCTTACTGATAAATAAGGAAAGGGTTTGCTAAGAAAAAATGCCAATATACATATGAAAGATATTTTTACTTGAGAATATTTACTACCATATTGATCATACTTCTGTTCTGTGGGAATCTTTTATCAGCCACATCTTTTCAGGATATTCTGGATAAAGGTTCTGGAAAAGTAAAGGTCTATTACTATCCAATTGAACCCTTCATTTACACGGATGAAATTGGGAAATTATTGGGAATAGAAAAGGAAATGATGGATTCCTATCTCAGGTTTATTGAAAAGAAGTACTCAGTAAAACTATTTGTTGAATGGGAAGAGGTTCCAACTTTTGATTCTGTTTTCGAATATGTTAATAAATCCGAAATCCCGGCTTTTGGAATATCTGTCATTTCTAAAACCAAAGAGAGATCGAAGCTTGTAGGTTTTTCATATTCCTATATGCCAGATGTAAGTGTATTTATAACACATTTATCAGTGCCGTTTTTGAAAGACGGAAAGGGTTTAAAAACGCATATTGACGGATTTGAGGCGGCTACAATTTCTAGTACCACTTACAAAGATGATTTGGATATGCTTAGTAATCAATTTGACGTAAACTTAAACTATGTAGACGTTCCTAATGATGAAGATATTATCCGTTTGGTAAGCCGGAATAAGGAAATGGTGGGCTACGTTGGATTGCCTTTTTATGTAATTGAAATTGGAAAGGGAAATCCTGTAAAAAGGCACAGTAAGTTTCAAGTTAAAAGAGATGGATACAGATTTGTTTATCAATTAGGGCAGGGATGGGATCAGACAGTTAAAAACTATTTTGAGAGTTATTTATATCGTGCTGAAGCAGATAAAATAATAAGAAGATACCTTGGGAACGACTATTCGGAATTGATTTGGGGCCTTGCAGGAGACAATGTGTCTGATAGAGCAGATGAGATTGCATTTTTGAATAAGGAAAAGGAGATTCAAAGCCAAAGTCTAATAGCTGCCGAACGTCAAAAAGATTTGCAGTTGACCATCATAATTTCAGTTAGCGTAGGCCTCGGGTTTGTGGTAGTTATTGTGTTATTACTAATTCGCTCGAACAGGATGAGGCAAAGAGACAATGTACTATTGAAAGATAAAAGTGAACAATTACAGGATTTATTGAATGAATTGAATTATAATAAAGATGAAATTTCTCATCAAAGACAATTGCTTCAACTAAAAAACAAGGAACTGTCAGATATAAACAAGCAGAAAGATGAATTGATTGGAATTGTTGCCCACGATTTAAAAAGTCCAATTAACCAAATGAGTGGTTTAATTACAATTTTGAGCTTTAAAAGTGAAAATTGGGACAAAGAAGAAGTAGAGATTTTTGAAAAATTAGAGAATTCTAATTATCATTTGAAAGAATTGGTAGAGCGAATTTTAGATTTAGAATCAATTCAAAAAAAGAGTTTAAATTATAAAGTTAGCCCCATAGACATGGCAATGGTTTTGGATGAAACAGCAGCTGAATTTAAGGAAAAGGCAAAATCAAAAAATATTTCACTTGATACATCTCAAATAATGAAGGAAAAAACAGTAATGGTTGATCCGTTTTTTCTCAAGCAAGTTTTTGAAAATTTGGTGAGCAATGCCTTGAAGTTTTCACCATTTGGAAGTCATGTTTCCATAGGGACTGAGACACATAATGAACATCATCATATGTTCGTAGCTGATGAAGGTCCAGGAATCTCAGAAAAGGATAAGGTGAAGTTGTTTACAAAATATATGACTTTGTCCGCACAACCAACTGGAGATGAAACATCAACAGGCCTAGGCTTGTCTATTGTGAAAAAATACGTGGAGGAAATGAATGGAAGTGTTTGGTGTGAAAGCACATTAGGGAAAGGTTCTAAATTTATTGTTGCATTTCCTAAAATATAAATATTAATTAGATGAGAACATTAATAGTAGCTATTATTTTGGCTTTTGCAGCCGTTTCTTGTTCGAAAGACAATGAAAAAAAGGTAATCTATATGGTACGCCATGCAGAAAAGGATGTGGTGCCTAAAAATAACCCACCATTAACTACTGACGGAGTGATTCGCTCAGTAGACTTAGCAAGCTGGTTTAAAGATATTGAAATCGATACAGTTTTCTCGACCGATTTTGTTCGGATGCGTGAAACAGCAAAACCACTAACGGAGCTGCAAAATCTAGAAATTTCATTGTATAAGGCAAAGGATTTCGAGGGCTTTGCTAAGGCATTGAGGAATATGAAGGTGGATACGATCTTAGTCATTGGGCATAGTAATACGATTCTTGAGCAAATAGAGGCTATGGGCTTAGAACGTCCGCAAGAAGAAATTAAGGAAAATGAATATGATAAGATTTTTGAACTGAGATTAGGAAAAAAAGAAGTTATTTCGCACAGTTATGGCTCCAAATTTAATGAGTAGTGCTAAACATTTATTCCATAATTCGATTCTCTTTTGATGCATCTAAGACTGAAAACTAAAGTTTCCCAAGATTACTTATCGGTAAAGGAAGGATTTAATGAAAAGTTGTTCCTTTCTTTAAATCCGCCATTTCCACCTGTCAAGTTAAAAGAATTTGGTGGATGCAAAAAAGGAGATAAAGTTCATTTAGAGTTGAATTTTATCTTATTTAAACAAGACTGGATTAGTGAAATCACTTTTGACAATACTACTGATACAGTTTTTGAATTTTTGGATGAGGGAACGAAGCTGCCTTTTTTTTTAAAACATTGGAAACATCATCATATTGTAGAGAAAGAAGAGGGAGATCAATCGTTCATTATTGATGACATAAATTTCAAATCTCCGTTTATCCTAATGGACTTTTTGTTATTTCCAGTTTTATGGCTACAGTTTGCTTATCGAAAGCCGATTTATAAAAGAATTTTTAAAAGTGTAAATAATTAAATTCCCAAAAATCGATCCTTGACGCATGATTACTGGCTAATATTTATATTTTTGCTTAATATAATATAAATATTATGGTGGTTAGATTGTTTTTTGCTCTATTTGTGTATTCAATTTCTATCTTAGAAATCAATGCTACTAGCACCATTACCTTTTTGCATGGGGAAAATACTGAAGTTAGCCTAAAAGATGCTGTCCATCCTAGAGCATTAGAGTATATTCCCAAATTTGAATATCTCACTTCCACTGTTTTCCATGTTGCTAAATCGGACTTTCATTTCTACTTGTTATGCGTCAATTCAAAAGAGTATTATTTTTGGTTTGAAGACTCACCTTTACACGTAGAAATTGATTTATCGGAAGCTGAGATTAATTCTTCCAATGTATTAGTGATTTCAAAAAGTAATTGGCTTTCAGGTAATATTGCTTCAAATAATTCCACATTAGTGAAGCTAAATGAAGTTGATTTATTATACAATAATGCTTTGGATAGTTTACTTAATCTTGCTTCAACCGATGCCCAGTACAGATCAACAATGGACTTTAATACTATAGTTTGGGATAGCCGATCTGCTAAGCGTTTGTACAATCTAGCTGTCGAAGAATTTAGCTATCAAATTGATGAAAGACTCTTTCATTTCAGTCCTGAATACCATCTGTATTGGCAATTTATGTACTCATTATACTATCAGTATTATCATACAAATTCATTTAAGGGACAAACGAAAAGCGAAATTAAGTCTACGATTCTGACTGATTTCAGCTACCCTGAATCAAAGGTCTTAATGTTTTATCATTTTTTTAACAATGGTTTAACTTTTAATGAATTGAAAGAGAACCACGAATTATTCAAAAGTGAGTTGACGCTAAGACAGCAAAAAATGGCTGAGGCTTTGTTACAGCGACAAGTGGTAAAAGAGATGTCGGGAACTCCAAAGATTGATTTTCTTTTTGGGATAGATATAGATGGAGCAATGGAAGGATATTTTGCACGGGACTCTTCAGAAAAGAAAAACGTTTTGGTTTTTTGGTCAATATGGGATAGTAAGATGAAAACTGAGTTTAACCTGTTAGTAGATTTAAAGAGGGATTATGAAGAACATTATTCCTTTATTCATATCTGCATAGACGCCTATGAAACCCCTGAGAGAACCAAATCACTTATCTATCAAAATAAAGTAGGAGGTTTTCATTTATTACCGGAGCAAGCAAATGCTTTTAGAAAAAGTAACCTCAGAAGAGACCTGAAGATAAGGGACTTTCCTTTTTATGTGATAACTGATAATAGTGGGAAAGTTATTGAAACAGAACACATCCCTTTAGAAGTGAGCAAACGTCTAACAAATAAAATAAAAGAGGTTAGTACAAAAAAATAGCCCTACATTTTTTGCAGGGCTATTTGAGTTAGATTAGAAACTATTTTTAGTCTTCTTTTTTATCTTCTGTTTCAGAGGAATCAGAGTTTAAAGTATCTGCTGCGGTTGTTTCTTTTTCAGCTTTAGATTCCCCTTTCTTCTTTTCTTCCTCTTTCTTCTTCTCTTCCTCTTTCTTTTCTTTATCTAATTTTTCTTGGTTTTTACCATTGGTATAAGCCTCATAAGTAGTTTGTTGGGCAAACGGCCTTTTACCTATTAGTTTTTCCAAATCAGATTGGAAAATGATTTCTTTCTCCAATAACTGCTGAGCTAAGATTTCTAACTTATCTCTTTTGTCAGTTAAAAGCTTCTTGGTAGTCTCGTAAGCCTTAGCAATTAATTTACCTACCTCTTCATCTATTACTTTTGCAGTATCTTCTGAATATGGTTTAGTGAATTTGTAATCGCCTCCATCCTTAGAATCGTAGTAGGAAACATTACCGATTTTTTCGTTCATTCCGTAAACGCTTACCATGCTATAAGCCATTTTGGTAATTCTTTCCAAATCGCTTAAAGCACCAGTAGAAATTTTACCAAAAACAATCTCCTCAGCAGCACGACCACCTAATGCCATGCACATTTCGTCAAATAATTGTTCCGTCTGGTGTAGAAATTGCTCTTTAGGCAAGTATTGAGCATAACCTAATGCCGCTATACCTCTCGGAACTATACTAACTTTTACCAATGGATCGGCATGTTCTAAGAACCAGCCGGCAACAGCATGTCCTGCTTCGTGATAAGCAACAATTTTCTTTTCATCAGGAGAAATAATCTTATTTTTCTTTTCAAGTCCACCAATCACTCTGTCAATAGCGTCTTGAAAATCTTGATTATCTACTGCCTTTTTATTTCTTCTTGCCGCAATTAATGCTGCTTCATTACAAACATTAGCTATTTCTGCTCCTGCAAACCCCGGAGTCTGGGCGGCTAATTTCTTCGCATCTAACTCTTTTGCAACTTTCAATGGTCCTAAATGAACTTTGAAAATAGCTTCTCTACCAATGATGTCAGGTTTATCAATACTAACCTGTCTATCAAATCTTCCGGGTCTCATTAAGGCAGAATCTAGAACATCCGGTCTGTTAGTAGCAGCTAAAATAATTACACCTGAATCTGTAGAAAAACCATCCATTTCTACCAATAGGGAGTTCAGTGTGTTTTCTCTTTCATCATTCGAGCCAGGCATTTTACCACCCCCTCTTGAACGACCAATAGCATCGATCTCATCGATAAAAACGATACAAGGTGCTTTCTCTTTCGCTTGTTTAAATAAATCTCTTACTCTGGCGGCACCTACTCCTACGAACATTTCAACGAAATCTGAACCAGATAAAGAGAAGAATGGAACTTCTGCCTCGCCTGCAACCGCTTTTGCTAATAATGTTTTACCAGTTCCCGGAGGGCCCACCAGTAATGCACCTTTAGGGATTTTACCGCCTAAGGTCGTGAATTTACCAGGGTTCTTTAAGAATTCTACTATTTCGGCAACTTCTTCTTTAGCTTCATCTAAACCAGCTACATCTTTAAATGTAATCTTAACTTTATTCTCGGCATCAAATAAAGCCGCTTTGGATTTACCGATGTTGAATATTTGTCCTCCAGGACCGCCTTGTCCAGACATTCTTCTCATCAAGAACCAAACACCAAATAACAAAAATATTAAGAAACCATAGCTCCAAAACATTTCTGACCATTGTGTTCGCTCTTCCACTTCGTAACCAATTCTATCTTCGTCCGCAACTTGGCTTTCAAGATCTGAAAAGTTTTTATCAAATATGTCTAAACTAGGAATTTCAAATGAATAGTGAGGCCCTTGTTCATAATTCCAAGGATTGCTATTCTCTAATTCCTGAATATATTTTGAATTTTGAAGAGCGTCTTCCTTTAGAAATACCTCAACAACGCCCTGGTTTTTAAGTAATACTACTTTTTTAATATCATTACTTACATACATTCTTTCAAATCTCTTTTCAGAGATTTTAATAGCGTTGCTACTGCCACTGAATAATGAAATACCAAAGACCACAGATATCAAAATGATAATTACCCATATTTGATAATTTGGCTTTTGAGGTGGTTTTGGTATGATTTTCTTTCTTTTACTATCTTTTGGTTTTTCTGCCATTATTTTTAACTATTACAATGTTGCTAGCATAACGTTAGCATTTAGCATTATGTTTATGATAAATTTTTAAACACTTTCTACCTCGATGATTTTAGCATCGCCCCATAAACTTTCCAGGTTATAGTGTTCTCTTTTGTCATTTTTGAAGACATGGGCGACAACATTTACAAAATCTATCAGGATCCACTCCTTATTATTTTTCCCCTCAGTCATCCAAGGTTTTTCATTTGCTTCTTTATGGACAAATTTTTCAATGGATTCAGATATGGAATCTGCTTGAGTATCGGAAGTTGCTGAGCATATTATAAAATAGTCAGCCACTGCATTTTTTACTTCGGTTAAATCTAGAATAGTGATGTCTTGAGCTTTCCTCTCCTGCATTCCTTGCACTACTAAATTACTTAAAGCTTCTGAATTCATTAAATATTTTTTGGTTTCAAATCTAAGATGTTTCTTTGCTGTAAATCTACGAAATAATATTGCATAAAATCTTTGCCAATACCGTATTTATAGGGAAACAAATCATTTCCCTGCCAAGCTGTCATTCAACCAATGATTTGATGGCACAAATGTCTGCCAAAAAACAGCTATACGAAGGTGCAATTATCGTTACGAAACACCAAATTAAGGGGAAGGGTCAAAGGGGGAACCAATGGAATTCTCCGAAAGGAAAAAATTTGACTTTTTCCATTTTCCTGAAACCACAATTCCTGAAACCAGCGCAACAATTTGAGCTAAATAGAATGGTGTCATTAGCCCTTTCGGATGTTGTGAAGAATTTGGAAGATAAGTTGAAAGTTTTCGTAAAATGGCCGAATGATTTAATTCTAAATCGAAAAAAAGTTGCAGGTATATTAATAGAAAATTCTATTAATAAAAATGGTATTTCTGAAAGCATCATAGGTATTGGCTTGAATGTAAACCAAACTGAGGACTTGTTGCCAACTGCAACGTCTTTAGCTGCTCAATTCGAACGAGAGTTTGATTTGGAGAAGATTCTTCTAGATGTTGTTCAAAGACTCGAACATTACTATTTGATTTTAAGGAGTGGCGATTTTCGAGTTATACATGAATTGTACGAAAATAAGTTATACTTGAGAGACAAGGTAGCTTACTATGAAGATTCGACAGGAAAATTTAATGGTATAATTCGTAAGGTTGATCCTGATGGAGTGCTAGAAATTGAAGATGAGAGCGGTATTTATAAAAAATACCACTTCAAGGAAGTCCGCCTTCTGTCCTAATAATGGCATTTTCCTCCAATAAACACATACTCTCTTTAATTATTAAAACTAATGTGGTAATTTTGTGTTGCTAAAAGCAATTATTGATAAGAAAAGTAAGTTAAAATGACAGATACAGAAAATTACAAAGTAAAAGACATTTCCCTAGCCGCCTGGGGAAGAAAAGAAATTACCTTAGCTGAAGCAGAAATGCCAGGTTTAATGGCTCTAAGAGAAGAGTATGGAAAAGAGCAGCCCTTAAAAGGAGCTAGAATTGCGGGTTGTTTGCACATGACTATTCAAACTGCAGTTTTGATTGAAACTTTAGTGGCTTTAGGCGCTGAAGTAACTTGGAGTTCATGTAATATCTTTTCTACTCAAGACCAAGCTGCTGCTGCCATAGCTGCTGCAGGTGTTCCTGTTTACGCTTGGAAAGGGATGACGGAAGAAGAATTCAACTGGTGTATTGAACAAACCCTTTTCTTTGGTGAAGATAAAAAGCCATTGAACATGATCTTGGATGATGGTGGTGATTTGACCAATATGGTATTGGATAATTATCCAGAGTTGGCAGATGGTATTAACGGACTTTCTGAAGAAACTACTACTGGAGTTCATAGATTGTATGAGCGAATGAAGAAAGGAACTTTACCAATGCCTGCGATCAATGTTAATGATTCAGTTACTAAATCTAAATTTGATAACAAATATGGATGTAAAGAATCATTGGTAGATGCTATCAGAAGAGCAACTGATGTG
>Ga0307966_1002146_pt1 | contig 15050 bp, 14 predicted proteins | sample OrgLakmetagen646_FD_203141 | JGI IMG/M metagenome (GOLD analysis project Ga0307966, IMG submission 203141) | Saline water microbial communities from Organic Lake, Antarctica - #646 | ecosystem: Environmental > Aquatic > Non-marine Saline and Alkaline > Saline | place: Antarctica: Organic Lake... | reverse complement strand
AAGGTTGAAGGTTGAAGGTGGAAGGTTGAAGGTGGGAAGGTGGATTTAGGGCTTACTTAAGTCTCAAACGTTTGCAAGCTGTTAGGCTGCTGGACTTTCCACTGCGGCTTGTAAAACCTCTGGCCGCTATCGGAATGGGGCGAGGAAGTGCTTGCAAATCGGATTGAAGGCAACAAAACCTTTGGTGGTAGCTTAGCTGTGCCTAAACCTTATCGGAGCGGGTGAAATTATAATGGAATCAGGTGCCAATAGAAAGCGACGTCGACACCAGAGCGGTGGGCGCTCCAAATCGCGATCAACGAGTCGTCACGGATCGCGCAAGGGGAGTGAGCAATCTTCGAAGTCGAAGTCGAAGTCGAAGCGGAGCAAAGAGGTCCGGCCGACTTCATCGTTCGAGAAGTCCAATCCTTCCACTGCTCCGGTGATTCTGGCGGGCAAAAAACACCCACCTCCGATCTGGCACGGCTACTTGTTTGGATTGGCAGGCGTGACGCTGCTCATTTTGTTGGGTGGGGGGCATCATGTGTTTGCGCTGTCCTGCTCCTTGCTGCTCCCGGGAGTGGCACTTCTGCGCCACCCACCCCGGCAAAGTCCCGGTATCTGGGTGGATCGTCTCGCCCTGGCCTTTTTGGCGGGTCTATTGATCGCCTTTCTGCCCCAATTTTACTGGCCAGACCCGGATTGGCGCATCGCAGCGGTTGAACAGTTTCAGATCAATCTACCCGCAAGTTTGACGGTTCAACCACTGATGAGTCTTGAAGCCTGGCTGTGCGCTCTGGCCGGGCTGGCCTGGTTCTACGTGGCAACTTCCTGGCAGATCAACTATACTGGCAGGAGGCGCTTTTACTTGGTGTTCAGTTTGCTGGTGGGGACGTTGGCAGTCGTTGTCTTCTGGGGCAACCATCAGGGCGCCCGCTATCCTGGTGCGGAAACGGCAGAGTTTTTTAGCTTTTTCCCCGATGCTCGGCAAACCGCCAGCCTCCTGGCGGTTGCCGGAGTCGTCAGTTTGGGCTACGCGATGACTGCTCTGGGCACCCGGCAGGTGCTCCCGGTGTTGGGCTTCGTCGCATTCTGTCTTTGTTGCTTCGCTTTGGTCGGGGGACTCGCTCGCTCGGGGGGCTTCCTTCTTAGCGAGGGAGCCTTCCAAATGGCAAAAGATGTTGTTGCCATGGTCCAGGATGCGCCTCTGACCGGGCACGGCTTGGGTAATTTCAGCGCCGTTTTCCCACAATACCGGTCCGGGGCGGCTGTGGCTCAGCCGTCGGCGGCTCCAGACAGTGATGTGCTTTGGTTGACGGCAGAAGCGGGCTTGCTGGGCCTCCTTTTACTAGTTGGTTTGCTGCTCGCTTACTTTGCTCGTTGTGCGGGCTTCAATCGTGGTCCGAGTGGGCGCTATCGACTGGTGGCGCTGGCGGCATTGATTGTTTTTATTCTGAATGCTCTGGTCGATGTCTCCGGGCACCAACCGGGGACGGTGTATTTCGCGATACTCCTTGCGGCACTGGCGTTGCCCTCGCCGAATCGGTGGCGGGCAAGCTTCCATCCCAGATTATGGCAGATCTGTGGCGGCTTCCTTGTGCTCTTTGGCCTCGCCTGGGGCCTTGCCGGGCTAACCGGGCTGCCGCTGTATTCCAAGATCGCTATCGCGAAGTATCAGGCCGCCGCCCAACAAGATGCGAGCGCCAGCGATCAGTGGATTGCCCGTCAGCCGTTGAACTGGCGTGCCTATCACCAGCGGGCGACAAAGATCCTCTCCGATTCCGGAGATCTGGAGGCGGCCGCAGCTGATTTCGGCAGGGCGCGCTTTGTGGAGCCCACGCTGGGGGTCGTGGTCCTCGAAGAAGGCTTTGCTTGGGTCCCTTACGACACCACCCGGGCGCTTGCCGCCTGGCGAGAGGTCTTTTCCCGAAAGTTTGAAGCCAGGGAGGGCGTGTATTCACGTATGCTCGCTGCGGTTGAAGGAGATCGTGATCTGCTGGCCGGTCTATCCGAACTCTCCGAGCTGGACCTCGAATTCAGAGTCGAGTTTTTGCAATTTCTGTCCGGCGACGACCTGATGCGTGAGCTGCGCCGCGAGCGGGAAAGTGATCCGAACTTGAGCGCCTATACCCTCGGCCAACGCAGCGCGATTTTAGAAAAATGGATCCACGCAGGGGATAAACAAGCCGCAGAGGGATTTCTTCGAGACAATGAATCCAGCTTGAATCGTCCCTGGTGGCTTTGGTCCTTGCTTCGAAAGGAGCAGGCACAATTCGAAGAGGCGGTGAACTATATACGTGGTGCCATCGCTCCACCGGATTTGCCGGAAGTAACGCTGAAGGGCCTGCCTCTGGATCGCTTAAAACGCGAATTTGCAATTTCGCCGGACGACATGGTGAAGGGCACGGATTTACTACGTAGCTACATCGAACAAGGCAATTTCCAAGAAATCAGGGACGTGACAGAAATGATGATCGCGGCTAAAAAAGATGTTCCGAAGTATGTGACCTATTGGCACGCAGAGAGCTACTACCACTTGCGGGACTACATCGAGAGTTGGTTTCAGTATGAGCGTTACCTTAAACTACTCTGGAGCACTAATCCTCAATAAGCCACATCAGTTCATAGGGGCCGATCTCGTAGGGGCCATTGGTTGAGAGGGTTGTTGCGGTGAAAACATCTTTAAGGAAGTGAGCGATGCCTTCGTGCCGGAGTCGGCGCAAGTCGACGGTCTGGGACTTTTCCGAGAAGTTCGCCATGACGATCAACTGACTCGCATCGTGCCAGCGGAGGTAAGCGAGCACGTGCTCGTTCTCGATCTGGAGCAGCTGGAATTGGTTGCCGACGAGGGCGGGGAGGGACTTGCGCTTTTCTAAAATCGCTTTGAGCGAACGATGGAGACGGCCCGGGGCGGCCTTGTTCCCCCGATGCTTCTTGGGAATGGACCAATCCATCTTCGGGCGGTGGAGCCATCGGCTGTCATCGGCCTTTTCCGGATCTTCCAAGTAATTGTAGTCGTTGAGCAGGCCCCATTCTTCACCCATGAAGATGAGGGGTATCCCGCCGATACTGGCGAGCACGCCATGGAGCATACGTATTCTCCGGAGGGCCATCTCGCGCAGCGTTTGATCGCCAGTCTCGGCGGCTTCCTCCAGCCCGGCCAGGGAGGCCATGGTGCCGGAGACGCGCATATCACCGGTGTCGGTATTGTGCTGAAAGGGGACTCCCCGGGCGAAGGAGCCTTCGAATTCACCGGTGTAGAAGGCGTTAAGGAATTTGCGGTGATCGTCCGGGTTGGTGCCGACGGCCCAGGCATCGTCGTTATCGAACGACCAGCCGATATCGTCATGGCCGCGCAGGTAGTTGACCCAGGAGGTGCCGGGTGGCAGCTGGTGGCGGTGCTTGAGGGATTGCTTGAGCAGCTTGGTCTGGCGGGTGGCGACGCTCTCCCAGAGCAGAGCCATGAGGGTAGGGTTGTAGGAGATCTGGCACTCCTGACAGTGGATGTATTTGGCCACTTCATCGGGATGGACGATGGCTTCGGATTTGAAGGCGAGGCCCGGCGCGGCGATGCGGCAGACGGCGTTGAAAGCCTGAATCAGAATGTGTGCCTGTGGGAGGTTTTCACAGGTGGTGCCGATTTCTTTCCAGATAAAGGCGACTGCATCGAGCCGGAGGATTTCGACGCCGGTGTTTGCCAGAAAGAGCATCTCCGCCGACATGGCGCGGAAGACCTCTGGGTTGGCGTATTTGAGGTCCCACTGGAAACTGTTAAAGGTCGTCCAGACCCAGCGTTGCATGCCTTCGTGCCAGGTGAAGTTCCCCCGGCGGACGGTCGGGAAGATTTCGCGCAGGTGCCGCTCGTATTGATCGGGGACGGTGCGGTCGGGGTAGGTGTGGTAGTAGTCGAGATGTTCGCGGTCGCCCTCCTGCGCCTGGATGGCCCATTCGTGGTCGTCCGAGGTGTGGTTAAACACGAAATCAAGCACGAGGGAGATGCCCGCCTCCCGGAAATCCGTCGCGAGGGCCTGGAGATCCTCAAGGGTGCCCAGCTTGGGATCAACGGCGCGGTAGTCGCTGATGGCATAGCCCCCGTCGCTGTTGCCCTCGCGGGAGGCGTAGAGTGGCATGAGGTGGATGTAGCTCAGGCCCAGCTCGTGAAAGTAGGGAATCTTCTCGCGTAGTTTCTGTAAATCGCCGCTGAACAAGTCCACGTAAAGCGAGCCGCCGGCCATGTTGTTGGAGAGATACCACCCGGGGTTATTCTCACGCCGGATGTCGAGATCGTAGAGCTCGTCCGGGCGATACAGCCAGGAATCGATCGCTGTCAGGAGAATGCTCTCCAAATAGTAGAAGAAATCATAATGGCCCCCGTAGAGTCGGTGGAGCAGGATGAAGAGCCGCTCCCAGTGCTCCGCGAGTCGCGCGTCGATCATTTCAACACGTTCTTCATTGCTGAAACGGCTGCTGCTGGAGCGCTCGATCCGGTCGAGTATTTTCGGGCGGATGCGCCGCAGTGACCGTTCCGCCTCGTAGGCGAAATCAAGCTCAGGCATCGGAAACGGACGGCTTATCGTTAGGGATAGTGATCTTGTCGAGGAAGTTGTAGTAGTGCACTCCTTCGATGATGCCTGCCGCATGGCAGGCATCGGCGAAATAAACGCGCGGGTAGCGGCGCAGCTTTTCCAGTTCTTCGCTGTAGTTGCCCACCACGACACCGAGGGTATTGCCTGCAAGCATGCCCTCGTCGTTGCCGGAGTCACCGGCCACGAGAATGTTTTCCAGAGGGAAGCCCCACTTGTAAGCCATCTGCCGGATACTCAGTCCGCTCCCGGCCCGGGAGGGGATGATATCGAGAAACATGCCAAGCGAAACGATCACCTTGACGCGCAAGCCCGCTTCGCGGAGGTGGCGTTTGATGGCCTGTAGCTTGGGTGCCACACTGAAGTCCGCCTCGTAGCTGATTTTGTAGGCGGATTGTTCGTGTGCTTTCTGCGGATAGAGTCCTTCAATCGAATCGAGCACTTCGTGCACCCGTTCCGGGTCCCATCGGAAGTCGATGTGTTTTTGCCAGCGGCGGTCCGGCGTATAGTGCTTCCCGTAGTAAATTTCAGTGCCGACCGCGGCGATGAGCACTTCCGGTTGGGGCATGTCGTAATCCTTCATCAGCTGGACCACATCATCGAAGCGTCGGCCCGTGGCGATGCCGAAGCCGATGTTGTCCTCCGCATCGGTGATCAGCTGGAAAAATTCCCGCATCGCCTCGTCGTCGCCGGTCAGCGTGTTGTCGATATCGGTGATGATGAGGCGGTCGATGTTTTTCAGGCGGCGGGTGTTGCGCTTGGCAGGCATCTCGACTGGAGGCTCCGACTGCTTAAGGATCTCCTGCAGATCTCTCATGTAACGCTCGCAGTGGCGCTGCCAGGAGTAATGTTTGTAAACGTTTTCGATGCCCGCTGCGGACCATTCCTCCCATTGGCCGGGCTCAATCAGGGTGTGGAGGAGTGCCTTCTCGATCGCCTTCGAATCGAAGGGATCGACCAGCATCCCGTTCTGGCAGTTGGCGATGATGTCGCTGGGTCCGCCATCGTTGGTGGCGACGATGGGGGACCCACTGGCTGCGGCCTCCAGTAGTGTCAGGCCAAAGGGCTCTGTCATGGCTGCATTGACAAAAACGCCGCGCGAGCGGGTCACTGCCTGGTAGAGCGCGGGCACATCTCCAGACTTGTGGCGCTTGGGATAGGCCACCTTCCCGTAGAGATCGTAAACATCGATGAGCGTGAGTATGTTTTTCAGGACATGGCGCTGGCCCGGGGGCATTTCGCGCAAATCATCTCGGCTGCCCATGATAAGGACGAGGTTAGCTTCACGCTGGAGGCGAGGCGACTCGCCGTAAGTGCGCACCAGCATTTCGAGGTTCTTGCGCTCATCCGGCCGCGCCATGGCGGCGATTATCGGTTTTTCCGGCTCGTGCAGGAAACTTTTAATTGCGCTCTCGAGCTCGGTCTCCTCGTCATCCTCTCTCGGCTGGTGGAATGCACTCAGATCCACGCCGGGGGGAATCACTTCCATGCGCTCGGGCACGTAGTTTTCGTAGCATTCGTATTGCTCGCGCACTTCCTGGTGGGTGCTGGTGCAAATCAGGGAGCAGGTTTCCAGCGCGAATTCTTCGCCCTCAATTCGGGAGGAGATATTATAGCGGGCTTCGATTTTTTCCGGACTGACGCCCGATTCCAGCAGGCGGTCCTTTTTCACCCGACCGAGCGAGTGACCGGTAAAGATAAAGGGAATGCCCAGCAGCCGGGCCAGCTGGCCTCCACCATACCCGGCATCGGCATAGTGCCCGTGAATGAGGTCGGGGATCGTGTCCGTGCGGCGGAGATGGTTCAGGCATTGGTCGACAAAAACTTCAATATAAGGCCAGAGCTTGGTTTTATTGAGGTAGCGCTTGGGCCCGAAAGGAATACGGATGATACTGGCCTTGTCTGCGATGGGCTCTTCCAGCACGGCGTAATCTTTAGACACGCGCTCATCGACAATTTGCCGGGTGATCAAATCGACCTGGGCGATGTCGTCTCGCTCCGAGAGCGCCCGGGCCAGTTCGACTACGTAGCGGGTCTGACCGCCGGTATCCTCGTCGCGTCCCAGTTCCATATCATTGCCGCGTATCAAACCATGAAGGCTGATGAGAGCGATGCGGATTCCGTCTTTTTTAGGCATGGTTCGTGTGGTTTGGATGTTATCTAAGGCTAAGGCCTTAAGGTAAAGAGCGAAGCAGGGTTTGACCTGAAGTCGCAATCGATTAAGGCATGGTCATGGAATATTTCAACCCTCAAGCAGGATTCAGGCCCAGTGTGTTGGCGACCGATCTCGATGGCACTTTGATCCCTTTACCCGGAAATTCAGAGAACCGGGATGATTTGAAGCAATTATCCGCGCTTTTCGAAGCGCCGGAGTGGAGCCTTATTTTCGCCACAGGCCGGCACTTTGACTCGGTCCTCGAAGCCATGCGCGAAATCCCGCTGCCCGAGCCGGACTGGATAATTTGCGACGTCGGCAGCCGGATCATGCAGCGCAAAGAGGGCACTTGGCAAGAGGTGGGCGCCTATGCGGATCACCTGCAGGAATTGACCGGGGGCGTGGTTCGTGCCGATGTCGAGGCCGCGCTGGAAGGCATCGCGGGGCTCTCGCTCCAGGTGCCGGAGCACCAGACCGAGCTCAAGGTCAGCTACCAGTGTGAGCGAGCGCAGCTGGAGTCGATTCTTGCCGAAGTCGAGACCCGGCTGGACGCGACGCCCTACACCTGCATGGGCAGCCTCGATCCCTTTTTGGATCGCGGGCTCATCGATGTCATGCCCGGTCCGGTGAGCAAAGCTTACGCCCTCCTCTGGCTCGCCACTCATGCCAGCTCCGCTCCCGACGAAGTCATCTACGCCGGCGATTCCGGAAACGATCTGGCTGCGCTGGGCGCTGGCTTCCGCGCCATCGTCGTCGCCAATGCCAGCCCCGGCCTAGCCGCAAAAGTGTCGACCCTCCAGCAAGAGCGGGGCATTCCTGCCGACCACCTCTATCAAGCCAAGGGCGAAGCCAGCAGTGGTGTGCTGGAGGGGTGTCGCCACTATGGGCTTTTTGAGTGAACGCGGCGTTGACTCGCTGGTAAAAGTAAGTATTTTCTTACTTTATGCTTACAAAATTATCGACAAAAGGTCAAACGGTCTTTACCCGAGATGACCGACGATGATGCAGCTGCCGTGACCGACGATGATGCAGCTGCCGTGACCGATGCGATCCGGCGGGTGCGGCGTCGCGCTTCGCAGTGATGAAGGTGGTATTTGACACAAACGTGGTCGTCAGTGCCTGTTTTTGGCGTGGTGCTCCCTACGAATGCCTTGCGTTGTGGGGCCGCCACCGGGTGTATGGTTGCAGTTCATTGAACAACGAAACGCTATGGTGTTTTAAGATGGTAAAGCGTTCGGAACAATCACTTTCACGACAAAAGTCAGTTCATGTCACCAGCAGAAGAACCTCTTTCCCCTGGTGAACGCCTACCTACCTCTCGAAATACATGAGGAACTTGCATCGGGGCAGGCTCTAAAATCTAAAATATCGTAGTTCGCATTATCCTAATCGACCTTTAAGTCGCGCGATGCAGTTCATCTTTTCGTGAAAGACGGCGATGATGATAGCTGGCTTGTCCTTTTCCGCCGGGAAGTAGAAGGCGTAGTGATGCTCGCAGCGGACGACGCAAAGTTCCGGATAGGTCTTTGAGAAATTGCGTTGCACGATGCTTTGGTGGGCGATGCGATTGAAGCAATCGGCCAACTGGTCGCGATAACGGGCATGTTGCTCCGCGCCCCAGGTATCCAGGGTATAGCGTGCAATGTCCTGCAGATCGTCGCGAGCTTCCGGCGTGATGCGGTAACCGGGCATCTAAGTAACTGGTTCGCGGGTGACGTCCTCAAAGATAGACTCGACGGACGCATCGACGAAGCGGCCCGCGCGGGCCGATTCGACTCTGGGAGCGAGCAGCGCTTCCAGTTCGGCCAGCGCCGCATCTTCGCCGCTTTGCGGCAGGGCGCGTTCCAGCAGGTAGTTTTTGAGCGATTGGCCGGAAAGAGCGGCAACGGCCTTGAGCCGCTTGTGCTGCTCGGGGGTAACATCGATCGAAATCCGACTTGTTTGCGTAGTGCTCATAAAAATAAAGTGACCTAAATCCAACATTTTGTCAATATGTGGGTTTGTGGATCGGAGGTGAAAGTTCCCAGATTTGGCAAATGGGCGCTTCCAGTTTGGCTAGGGACTTTTCTTAGGCTTCGACGATTAGGCTACAGCGCGTATTCCAGCGTCTTGCCTGCGTGCTGGATGGTGACATGGTTCTGGCCGTCTTCGCGCTGGGTCGGCTCGGTGCGACCAACGACCTGGGCGGGGATACCGAAGGATTCGCTTAGGGCGATGATGGCGTCGGCGGCCTCGGGTTGGCAGAAGATCTCCATGCGGTGGCCCATGTTATAGACGCGGAACATTTCTTCGTCGGAGGTTCCGCTGGCTTCTTGGATAGCCTTGAAGATGGGAGGGACGGGGAGGAAGTTGTCTTTAATATGGTGCACGCCGGTGCCAAAGCGGAGGCACTTGGTCTGGCCGCCGCCGGAGCAGTGGACCATGCCGTGGATCTGGGAGCGGTGCCCGGCGAGGAGCTCTTGAATGATCGGCGCGTAGGTGCGGGTCGGGCTGAGTAGGGCTTCGCCAACCGTCAGGCCGGAATCCGGCAGCGGGTCGTCCATCTTGTAAGGGCCGCAATAGAGGAACTCGGGATCGGTGCGGGCATCGGCGGTCTCGGGGTATTTCTCCAGATAGTATTTGGCGAGCAGGTCGTGGCGGGCGCTGGTCAGGCCGTTGCTGCCGATGCCGGAATTTTCAAATGTTTCGTAGCTGGCCTGCCCGGAGGAGGCCAGTCCCACGATGGATAGACCGGGCTTGATCCTAGCGTTATCAATCACCTGGGCGCGGTCCATGACCACGACGGCACAGGAATCGACCGTGGCCGTGCCGGTCAGGTCACCCACGTCGGCCGTCTCGCCGCCGCCGCTGTGCACGCCCACCCCGTAGTCGCGCAGGGTGGCGAGAAAGTCTTCGGTTCCCGAGATGAGTTGGGCGAGAGCCTCGCCGGGGATGGCGCGGGCGTTGCGGTTGACCGTGCTGGAGATAAGGATGCCATCGACCGCGCCCACGCACAGCAGGTCGTCGATGTTCATGACGAGGCTATCTTGGGCCGTTTTTCGGAAGGCGGACGGATCGCCCGTCTCGCGGTAGTGGAGGTAGGCGAGGGTGCTCTTCGTCCCTGAGCCGTCGGAGTGGATGATATTGCACTTAGCCGGATCGCCCGTCAGTAGGTCCGGGCCGATCTTACAAAAGGCACCGGGAAAGACCCCGCGGTCGAGTTTGTCGACAACGGCGTGGACTTCGGATTTCGAGGAAGAAACACCTCTTTGGGAATACCTGTCGGTTGAATGACTCATGGCTAATGACTAATGACTAATGACTAATGACTGATGACTAATGACTAATGACTGATGACTAATGACTAATGACTGATGACTGATGACTGATGACTGGTGGCTAATGAGTGATTGCTCACTTGCTGCGTAAGTATTTGGCGAATCCTGCTAGTTGTTTGGAAATTTCTAGGCATGCGTCTCTACGATCATTTAGGCGTGTTTGGTCGACAAGATTTAGTCGTTCTCCAAGCAGATACATACTACGGACTTCGCCGGTCGAGCCTTTTGCAATGTCGAGGAATCGGGAAAAGTCCGCATAAGTTCCTCGTTCGGAACCTTCGGCAATATTGTTTGAGATTGAAATACCTGCCCGTTTAATTTGATCGCAAAAGGAAAAGTCACGCACTTGCGCAAAGTCAGTATAGATTTCAACGGCAAGGTCCTGTGCATCTCGCCATACCTTCATATCTTCAAAGTCTCTTAATTTCTGATTACTCATATTATTTACTCATTACTTATTATTCATTAGTTATTATCTGGAAGCCGCCAGCTCTGTTACACTACACAATCGTCTGATGTGGCGAGTGCCCCGATACGGGCCATGATCCGTCGACTGGCTTCCAGATACCGCTCCGGGTGGGCTTTACCGGGGTCGAGTGCTTCGGTTGTCATGGGGCGGTCGTAGGCGATGTGGATGCGACCGCCGATTTTTGGGAGCTTGCGTTGGCGGCCGTAGGCTTCGTAGGTGCCGAAGACGCGGACGGGGATGATGGTGGCGCGGGACTTGCAGGCGATCATGCCGGCGCCGGGCTTGGGCTCCGCCAGCAGGCCGTCGGGGGAGCGGGTGCCTTCGGGATAGATGGCGACGGCGCCCCCGGCCTTGAGTGAATTGAAGATGGCCCGGAGCGACTTCATTTCGGCATTTTCGCGGGCCACCGGAATGGCGCCGATTTGTATCAGGCTCTTGCCGAAAAGTCCCTTAAAAAGTGTGTCGCGAGCGAAGTAGTTGATCTGCCGGTGCAGGCAGGCACCGATGGCGGGCGGGTCGTAGAAGCTGACGTGGTTGGCGGCAAAAATGACCGGGCCCTGGCTGGGGATGTTTTCGGTGCCGCTCTGAGTATAGTCGTAGAAGGTGCTGAAATACCAGTTCGCGATAGAGCGCGTCAATTCGTAGAGCTTCGGATTCGGGATGGATTTCATTAAATGGCTAATTGCTAATGGCTAATTGCTAATGACTAATTGCTAATGGGTAATTGCTAATGGGTAATGACTGATGAATAATGGCTAATGGGTAATGGGTAATGGCTAATTGTTAATGGTATCGGTCTGGATCCGCTCGATGATGTGCTGGATGACTTCTTCGAGGGTTCGGGGGCCGGTATTGATGCGGGTGGCACCTTGGGGGCAGATCAGCGGGGCGTTCTTGCGGGCTTTGTCCATTTTGTCGCGCTCTGCGATGGAGTCGGTTTGGCCTTCTTTGGCCCGACGAGCGGCGCGGGTGGCCTCGTCGGCTTCGAGGAAAAAGCGGTGTTCGGCATCCGGGAAGATGACGGAGCCGATGTCGCGGCCCTCCATGATCAGGCCGGCAAAGCCTTCATCTCTCGCCACGTCGGCCTGGCTGCGCTGGTAGTCGAAGAGTGCCTGCCGCACTGATGGAACGGCGGCGAATTGGGAGACCGAAGCGTTTACCTCCGTTGAGCGGATCTCCGGTTCCGTGGGCACGCGGCCATCCACGCACAGGCGGGCGGTGCGACCGTCGAGCCGTGTCTCCAATTTTAGCCGCGCGAGCGTATCCTGCAAGTCGTCTTCCGCGGAGGCCCCGGTGGCAAGAAGGGCGAAGGTCAATGTGCGGTAGTGGGCCCCCGTGTCCACATGCATCAGGTCGAGCCGCTCGGCCAGCCCCTTCGAGGTGCTGGATTTGCCCACGGCGGCCCCGCCGTCGATGGCGATGATTTTGAATGTTGAATAAGCGGTAGGCATAAGTAATGAGCAAAGCCGGATGTTTTCGCTCGGACAAGTCTGTATTCGTCTTAGGCTAGGGGCATTTCATTTGGCAGTTCTTTGCTTTTAGCGGAGAACTGTGTATGCCTCGCCGATTATGTGGGTTGTTTCGAAGTGTTGTTGTCTCCCTGTCCTGGCAGGTCTTTTCTGCTGGGGTGTCTGTGATGCGGGGGAGTCGGCCCCGGATGAGGGCATTGTTTTGGAGACCTATACCGTAAAAGCCACCCGGCTGGAAGCGACGACCTTTGAAGTGCCGGCGGCGGTTTCGTTCGTTGACCGGGAGACGATTCAGAAAGCTTCGGCCCAACTCTCGATCAACGAAGCCCTGCAAACCGTGCCGGGGGTCTTTGTGCTCAACCCCTATAATTACGCCCAGGATAGTCGCATCGCGATCCGGGGCTTTGGGGCGCGGTCGGACTTCGGGATACGCGGGGTGCGGGTCGTGGTCGATGGCATTCCGGCGACCTTGCCGGACGGGCAGGCCGGAGTGGACGGGCTCGACCTCGGTTCGGCCGCGAGCATCGAGGTGATTCGTGGGGCGGCGGCCTCGATCTACGGGCCCGCCTCCGGTGGCGTGATTCGTATCGAGACCGAAGATGCGCCCTCCCGGCCCTTTGCCGAGACCCGCATCACCGCTGGCGATTATGGCCTTTTAAAAAGCCAGTTTAAAGCCGGCTGGGCGGACGGTTCCTGGAACGTGCTGGTAAGCAGCTCATACCTCGACTACGAGGGCTATCGCGAAAACAGCCAAACCCGTAATAAGGCGCTGAACGCCAAGCTCCGTTATACATTGGAGAGCGGCGCAGAGCTGACCACGATCATCAACGCCATCGACTACCCGGTGCAGGACGACCCGGGCGGGTTGACCGCAGCGGAAGTCGCAGTGAATCCACGCCAGGCCCGCGCCCGCAATCTGCAATTTGACGGGGGCGAGAGCGTGCGTCAGGAAAAGCTCGGCTTTGCCTATCGTCAGCCTCTCGCCGAGGCCCATGAGCTGCGCCTGCATGGGTTTGCGGTGGAGCGGGATTTTGCGAATAGGCTGCCCTTTACGGATGGCGGGCAGGTCCGTTTCGAGCGGCTTTATTACGGAGGTGGAGCGAGCTATGCTTTCACCGGGGAGCCTTTCCGGTTGGTGGCGGGGGTCGAGCTCGGGTATCAGGACGATGCGCGGGAAAACTACGACAATCTCAACGGCGCGGAAGGGCCACTGGCCCTCGATCAGGACGAGCGGGTGCTCAATTTTGGCAGCTATCTGACCGGCGAGTTGGCACTGCCGGGCGAGGTCACGCTCAGCGCCGCGCTGCGCTACGATGAAGTGCGGTTCGACGTCGAAGATAATTTCCTCTCGGATGGGGATGATTCCGGGGAACTAAGCTTCCGGGAGACCAGTCCGACCATTGGCATACGCTGGCAACCTCTTCCCGAGTTCACGCTCTACGGGAATGTGGCGACCTCCTTTGAAACCCCGACCACGACCGAGTTCGACAACCCAAGCGGAGGGGGATTTAACGATGCCCTCTTGGCGCAGCAGGCTCTCAGCTACGAACTGGGCGTCAAGGGCCGCCTGCCCGAACTGCCCGGGCGACCGACATTTGACTTTGCGCTGTTCACGATCGAGGTGGACGACGCCCTCGTGCCCTACGAACTGGCCGCGTTTCCTGACCGCGAATTTTTCCGCAACGCCGGGTCGAGTCGCAAAAACGGGGCCGAGGCCGCGATAAATGTTTTTCCCACCGAGCGGCTTTCGGCGACACTTAGCTATACGTATTCGGATTTCAAATACAAAAACTTCGATCCCGGAGGCAATGATTTCAGCGGCAACCGCCTGCCGGGTGTGCCCGAGCATTTTGCTAATGTTCGGCTCGGCTACGACGACCCTTCGGGGCTCTCTCTGCGCTGGAATACCCGCTTTGTCGGGGCGTTGCAAGCGGACGATGCCAATACGACGGAGGTCAGCGCCTACAGCTTCTCGGACCTGAGGGTAAGCTGGGAGCGCGACTTCGGGCGTTGGACCATCGAGGGCTTTGCCGGGTTGAACAATGTCTTCGATAAAGCCTATTCGGCCAACATCCGGATTAACGCATTCGGCGGGCGCTACTACGAGCCCGCGCCGGAGCGAAACGTTTACGGTGGGCTGCGGCTGCGCTACTGGCTAATGGGTAATGAATAATTGTAAGTCTATGGAAACGCATCTACCCGAGATCGACAGCGCTGACTTTGTTTGATTAACCGCTGGGGTCCTATGTCCTTGGATCATACCCCAACGGGTTTTTGGCGAAAGTGAATTTTTCCACTGGTTGCCCCCCGATCAAATGCTCCTGGATGATTTGCTCCAGCACCTCCGGGGTGCAGGAGTGATACCAGACGCCTTCGGGATACACCACGGCGATAGGGCCGCGTGCGCAGACTTGGAGGCAATTCGCCTTGGTGCGATAAACCAGGGCTTCAGGGCCGGTAAGATTTAGCTCCTTCAACCGTCGTTTCAAATAGTCCCACGACGCGACGCTTTGTTCCTTCGGGCAACACTTTGGTTTCGCCGAGTCAGCGCACAAAAAGATATGGCGTTTGAAGCAGGTCAAGCCAAGTGCGACAGCGTTTTTTTGGAGTTCGGACGTCATGTCGGGTAAAGGATCCATACGCTCATTATCAAGGCGGTTTCCCGCAGCAGTTCTTCGGCGTTCAATTTTCTTTCGGCGCCTCGGTGGTGTAATAAGGCACAATTTGATCGAGGTGGCCTTGCACGATTTTGCCTATCGATTCGGCGGGCATCGTGCCTTTGTGCAGCTCGAAAATCGCGACGAGAAGCGCGAGCTCGACGTCCATTTTTTTTGGAGTAGTCGCCTTCATCTCCGCCGCGATTTCTAGCGCCTTCAACTCCGCTTTTTTATAGTATTTGAAATTTTCCTCATTCGGCGTGGTCATCAGTGAAATGATTACCCGATGACTCTCGCAGTCAAGCGACTAGGGGTTACATATTACACAGGGGTTACATATTACACAGGGTATTTAAAGTTCCCGTGAGTTTCGCGCGCTTTAGCTCTGGAATTCGAGTGCGGAAAGCACCTCAAAGAACCC